>Ga0190265_10000211_pt1 | contig 54191 bp, 39 predicted proteins | sample Popmic124T_FD_133135 | JGI IMG/M metagenome (GOLD analysis project Ga0190265, IMG submission 133135) | Populus adjacent soil microbial communities from riparian zone of Indian Creek, Utah, USA - 124 T | ecosystem: Environmental > Terrestrial > Soil > Riparian zone | place: USA: Utah | collected... | reverse complement strand
CGAGCCCATGGCGTGCTCGCGCACCCCGAAGCGGAGGTTGCGGCCCTCCGGGTGCGCGGCCGAGAAGTCCGGCGAGCCCTTGATGATCGTGTTGTTCGACGGCGCCAGGTCCGCCGAGCCGCCCGCGAGCTGCGGCAGCTTGCCGGCGATGGCGTTGATCACCTGGCCCGAAGCGGCCCGGGTCGCGATGTCTTTGCCGCCAGCCTCGAACTTCGGGAGCGCGTCCTGCCAGCCCGCGGGCAGCTTGCCGGAGAGCCGCCCGTCCAGGTCGGCCGCGGAGTCGGGATGCGCTTGGCGGTAGCGCTCCATCAGCTCGTTCCACTCCCGCTCCAGCTTCCGGCCGCGCTCCCCCGCCCGCTCGAACGGCTCGCGGGCGCCTTCCGGGACCAGGAAGGTCGGCTCCGTGGGCCAGCCCAGGGCCTTCTTCGTGGCCACCACCTCGTCGCCTCCGAGGGGAGCGCCGTGGGCCTCGGCCGTCCCTCCCTTCTTCGGGCTGCCGTAGCCGATCACCGTGCGAACGACGACCAGCGTCGGCCGCTCGGACTCCTTCTTGGCCTCTTCAATAGCGCGCTCGAGGGCGGCGAGGTCGTTGCCGTCCTCGACCCGCAGCACCCTCCAGCCGTAGGCCTCGTAGCGCTTGCCCACGTCCTCGGAGAAGGCGAGCGAGGTGGGGCCGTCGATCGAGACCTCGTTGTCGTCGTAGAAGACCTTGAGCTTGCCCAGCTTGAGATGGCCGGCGAGGGAGGACGCTTCGGAGGCCACTCCTTCCATGAGGTCGCCGTCGCTCGCGATGACCCAGATGGTGTGGTCGATCACCGGGAAGCCGTCGCGGTTGAAGGTGGCGGCGCCCATCTTCTCGGCCATGGCCATGCCCACCGCGTTGCCGAGCCCCTGGCCGAGCGGGCCGGTGGTGGTCTCGACGCCGCGGGTCAGCTCGTGCTCGGGATGCCCCGGGGTCTTGGAGCCGAACTGGCGGAAGCGCTCCAGCTCCTCCATGGGCAGGCCGTAGCCGCCGAGGTGGAGCAGGGAGTAAAGCAGGGCCGAGGCGTGGCCGCAGGAGAGCACGAAGCGGTCGCGGTTGGGCCAGTCCGGATTGTCCGGGTTGTGCCGCATGTGGCGCGTCCATAGAAGGTAGGCGAGCGGCGCCTGACCCAGCGGCGCGCCGGGGTGACCCGACTGCGCCTTCTCCACCATGTCCACGGACAGGAACCGGATGGTGCCGATCGCCAACTGGTCCACGTCCTGCGTCTCGTTCTCTCCCATGATCTCGCCCTCCCTCCAGAGGAAATGATCGCCGGGGCCGACCGGGCGAATAGTTTACCTTCCGGAGTTGTTTTTGACTCCCGGGCCGGGGGCCTCTACAATGATGTCCCCTGCCGGACCCGCAGGAGAGGTGCTGGAGTGGCCGAACAGGGCTGCCTGCTAAGCAGTTGTCCGGGGTAAACCCGGACCGAGGGTTCGAATCCCTCCCTCTCCGCCATCATTATTCAGATGCAAGCCGTCAATCCCGCCACCGGCGAACCGATCCGGGATTATCCCGACCACGACGAATCCGAAGTCGCTGCGCGCCTGGAGCGCGCCGAGCAGGCCTTCGCCGCCTGGCGCAAGGTCCCGTTTGGCGAACGCGCCCGGCTCATGACCGCGGCCGGCGACCTTCTCCGGGACCGCGCCGCGGACTACGGCCGCCTGATCACCGAGGAGATGGGCAAGCCCATCGCCGCCGCCGAGGGCGAGGTCGACAAGTGCGCCTGGGTCTGCGACTTCTACGCGGAGAACGCCGAGCGCTTCCTGTCCGTGGAGACGGTCACCACCGACGCCAGCCGCAGCATGGTGCGCTACGACCCGCTGGGGCCGGTGCTGGCGATCATGCCCTGGAACTTCCCCTTCTGGCAGGTCTTCCGCTTCGCCGCTCCGGCGCTCATGGCCGGCAACGTCGGCCTGCTCAAGCACGCCGGCAACGTCCCGGGCACCGCCCTGGCCATTGAGGAGGTCTTCCGCGACGCCGGCTTCCCCGAGGGGGTCTTCACCACCCTGCTGGTCCCCTCCGCGCGGGTCGCGGACCTGATCCGCCATCCGGCCGTCCGCGCCGTGACCCTCACCGGCAGCGAGCGGGCGGGGATGGAGGTGGCCGCGGAGGCCGGCCGGCAGCTCAAGAAGAGCGTGCTCGAGCTGGGCGGCTCGGATCCCTTCATCGTCCTGGCCGACGCCGATCCGGTCGAGGTCGCCCGGCAGGCGGTCAAGGCGCGGACGATCAACTCCGGCCAGAGCTGCATCGCGGCCAAGCGCTTCATCGTCGTCGAGTCGATCGCCGACCGCTTCGAGGAGGAGATGGTCAAGGCCATGGAGGCCCTGAAGCTGGGCGATCCCATGGACCGGGCCACCGAGGTCGGACCCATGGCGCGGGAGGACCTGCTGGGCGATCTGGACGACCAGGTGCGCCGCACGGTGGAGGCCGGCGGTCAACTGAGGACCGGGGGACGGCGGCTTGATGGGCAGGGCTGGTTCTACGCTCCGACCGTGCTTTCGGGCGTCCGCCCCGGCATGCCCGCCTTCGACGAAGAGACCTTCGGCCCGGTGGCGGCCGTGATCCGCGCCCGGGACGAGGACGAGGCGATCGAGCTGGCGAACCGTTCGCGCTTCGGCCTCGGGGCGAGCCTCTGGACGTCGGATCCGGTCCGCGCCGAGGCCCTGGCCGCCGAGATCGAGGCCGGCTCCGTGTTCGTCAACGGAATCGTGAAGTCCGACCCCCGCCTCCCCTTCGGCGGCATCAAGAGCTCGGGCTACGGCCGCGAGCTCGCCGACGTGGGCATCCGCGAGTTCGTCAACATCAAGACGGTCTGGGTGAAGTAAGCGTCATCACCGGGCAGGTGGCGTGGTGGAGCACCCGCTCCGCGGTGCTGCCGAGGAGAAGATGCCGGAGCGCGGAGCCGCCGTGGGTGCCCATGGCGATAAGGTCGACCCCGCGCTTCTCGGCCTCATCGGCGATCACCTCGGCGGGGTCCCCCTCGCGGGCCAGGGTCTCCACGGCCAACCCCTCGCGGAGCAGCCGCTCCCGGATCTCCTCCAGGCGCCGCTCGGCCTCCAGCCCCGTGTCCTTCAGGAAGTTGATCGAGGTCGGGATCGGCCCGTAGGCGGTGTACTCGATGGGCAGGTTGAAGGCGTGGACGAGGATCAGCCGGGCATCCTGTTCCAGGGGAGCGAGGAGCCGGTGGGCCGCGTCGATGGCCAGCTCGGCATCCTGGGAGAAGTCGGTGGGCACCAGGATCGAGCGGATCGGCCGGTGCCGCCCCTTGTCGCCGGGATGGACCGACAGGACCGGGCAGGGCGCCCGGTGCATGACCCGCTCGGTGGTGCTCCCGAGGAGGAGGTGCCGCAGCCCGGTGAGGCCGCGGGTGCCCATGACGATGACGGTGGCCGGAAGCTCCCCGGCGCGGGTCAGGATCACCTGGGAGGGCGTGCCCACCCCCAGATGCGTGGAGACCTCTCCGCCGGCCTCCCGGACGCGGGCCGCGACTTCTTCGAGGCGCGTCTGGGCCGCGGTCCGCAGCTCGCCGTCCAGGAGGGGGGCGGGAGGGACGAAGCCGGGAAGGGACGGAGGCACGGTCACGGCGTGGATCAGCTCGAGCCGCGCCCCCTGCAGCCGGGCCAGCTCGGATGCCCAGTCGAGGGCGGCTTCGGCGGTTTCCGAGAAGTCGGTGGCGGCCAGGATCACAGGGCGGGAGGAGGTTCCGGGTTCCATGGCCGCCATGATACCGTTTCGGCCCCTTGGAAGCCTCCCTCTCCCCCGGCACGGGGGAGAGGGCTGGGGAGAGGGGGAATGGGATCAATGGGAATGGGATCAATATGAACGAGATTCAAGGTCCGGTCCGCGTGCGCTTCGCGCCCTCGCCCACCGGCTTCCTGCACGTCGGTGGCGCCCGCACCGCCATCTACAACGACCTGCTGCGCCAGAAGCTGGGCGGCGCCTTCATCCTGCGTATCGAGGACACCGACAAGGAGCGCTCGGACGAGGCCATGACCCGCCAGATCCAGTCGGCCCTGGCCTGGGTCGGGACCGTCTGGGACGAGGGGCCGTTCCTCCAGAGCGAGCGCCTGCCGCGCCATCACGAGCGCGCCGAGGAGCTGCTCGCCAGTGGCAAGGCCTACCGCTGCTTCTGCACGCCGGATGATCTGAACGCCCAGCGCGCCGAGGCCGAGAAGAAGGGCGTCGCCTTCCGCTACCCGCGCACCTGCCTCCAGCTCTCGCAAGAGGAGGTCGAGGCGCGCCTCGCCGAGGGCCGCTCCTTCGCCGTCCGCTTCCGCATGCCGGACGACCACATCCGCTTCCAGGACATGGTGCGGGGCGACATGGACTTCCCGCCGGATGCCCTCGACGACTTCATCCTCCTGCGCTCCGACGGCAACCCGACCTACCACATGTCGGTCGTGGTGGACGACATCGACATGCGGATCACGCACGTGATCCGGGGCGAGGACCACCTGTCCAACACGCCCAAGCACATCCCGCTCTTCCAGGCGCTGGGCGGGGAGGTCCCGACCTTCGGGCACCTGCCGCTGATCCTCGGGCAGGACAAGAAGCGGCTCTCCAAGCGTTTCGGCGCCACCTCGGTGGAGGAGTTCCGCAACGAGGGTATCCTGCCGCAGGCGCTCTACAACTTCCTGGCCCTGCTCGGCTGGAATCCGGGGGACGACCGGGAGATCCTCTCCCGCGACGAGATGATCCAGCTCTTCTCGGTGGACCGCCTGAACGCCTCGCCCGCGGTGTTCGACCGCGAGAAGCTGCTCTGGATGAGCTCCCAGTATATGTCCCGGTTGAGCACCGGGGAGCTGATGCCCCACCTGCGGCCCTTCCTGGAGCAGGCCGGGCTGGCGGATGCCGATCCCCAGCGTCTGGCCACGGCCCTCGAGCTGCACCGGACCCGCTCCCGGACCCTGAAGGAGCTGGTGGAGCAGGTCCTCCCTTACTTCCGCGAGTCGCTGGAGTACGACGCGGCGGCCTGCGCCAAGTTCCTGAAGGACCCGGCCCTCCCGGAGCTCCTGGAGATCCTGCGGGACCGTTACGACGCCCTGTCCGAGTTCACCAAGGAGGCGCTGGAGGCGGGGCTGCGCGGCCTGTCGGAAGAGCGCGGGGTGAAGGCGGGCGTGCTGATCCACCCGGTGCGGATGGCGCTCTCGGGAGCCGCGGGCGGTCCGCCGCTCTTCGACCTGATCGAGGTGATGGGGCGGGAGGCGTCGAAGAGGCACCTGGACCGCTTCCTGGCGTACCTCCGGGCCGGGAATGCGGCCACCGGTTTTCCGGGTTGATTGGCCTGGTTGACCGAAAAAGCGGGCTCGGTTATCCTACCGGGCCTGTCCTGCTGGGAGGTCGTTCAACGGTAGGACATGCGGCTCTGACCCGCAGAATCGGGGTTCGAATCCCTGCCTCCCAGCCAATTCCCTCTCCCTCCTTCGACCATCTCCCTGTTTCCGAGGTGCCGGAGCCGATCCGTGTCGTCCATCCCGTTGGGGAGCCGTTCCCCAACGTGCTTCTGAGCCGCACGGAGCTGGGGAGCCCGTTTCCCAGCGGGACGTGAAGCCAGTTCGCGCTGGGGAGACCTTCCCCAACGATCTCTCGCCCTCCGTCCATGGTGGGGAACCGCTCCCCTGCTGGAAGCCGAGGCAGGTTTACTTTGGGGAGCCGTTCCCCAACGTCTGAAGGCCGCGGTCCACGTTGAGGGACAGTTCCCCATCGTGAAACGCGTCGGGAAAGAAAAAGGGGGGCGTTTCCGCCCCCCTTCGCGTTTCCGATCCTCAGGTCCGGATCAGAAGTCGTAGCGGAGCGCGAGCTGGAAGATGCGCGGCGTGCCGACGCCGACCTCCTGGCCGAACTGCGGACGGGGATCCTGGCCCGTGCCCCAGCGGGTATCCGTCACGAAGCGGTTCTCCGCGTCCGTGCAGTTGAAGCACTCGGCGAAGAGGGAGAGGTCGCCGGGACCGATGTTGAAGTCCTTGGCGAGCCGCAGGTCGAGGCTGTAGTAGTCGGGCTGGCGGAAGCTGTTGCGCTCGAAGTGCACGCCGTTGACCGTCGGACGGTCGGTGCCGCTCTCGCCGTCGTTGTTCACGTCGGCGCCCACGAAGGCGGTGTAGGGCGAGCCGCTGGTGTAGCGGAAGGCGCCGGAGAGGCCGATGCCCCACCAGGGCGTGTCCCACAGGCCGTTGATCACGCCGCGCCAGCGCTGATCGCGGTTGGAGTAGCCCCAGTTCAGGTCGAGGTCGTTGTAGTCCTCGGCCTGGATGCCGGAGAAGTTGCGCTCGTTGGAGTCGTCGTCCTTGTCGCGCGAGTAGGTCACCGAGCCGTACAGGCTGAAGTTGTCCGCGTAGCGGCGGCGCAGGGTCGCGGTCAGCGCCGTGTACTCGGACTCGCCGTCGGAGACGCTGTTGACGATGCGGCCGTAGTAGGGGAAGGGCGTGGTCGAGCTGTAGCGCGGCACGCCATTGGCCGCCGTGGTCCCGTCGTATACGCGGTTGATGTTCGTCAGCCGCTGGAGCTGGTGCCCCTCGGCGTAGGTGAAGTCGAGCGCCAGGGCCATCTTGGAGAAGACCTCGCGCTCGGCACCCAGGGTCAGGCGGTCGGTGTAGGGGTTCTCGAAGCCCTCGTCGATGATGAACACGCCGGGACGCGGGACGTTCGGCACCTTGGTGAAGTCGATGCGCTCGACGCCCTCGGGGTTGAAGTTCGCGCCCCAGCCCGGAGCGAGGGGATCGTTCGGAGCGCCGATCACGTTGCCGGCGGAGTCGCGAGTGGAGAAGATGTTGTACTGCGTGCCGCGCAGGCCGTTCGAGGTGAAGAGCTGCGCCAGGAGGATGGCCGGCGTCCGGCTCCAGAAGCGGCCCACGGAGAAGCGGACCGCGGTCTTCTCGTCCGGAGCCCAGGAGAGGCCCAGGCGCGGGGAGATCTGGTCCGTCAGGTCCATGTCCGGGATCTCGCCGTTCAGCCGGAAGGAGCCGTCGGCGTTGCGGTCGTTCCGGTTGAGGACCGGGTCGTTCGGGTTGTCGAGCGACTCGAAGCGCAGGCCGGCCTGGAGGGTGAGGTTCTGGCGGACGAACCACTGGTCCTGGAAGAAGATGGCCTCTTCCTTCTGGCCGAAGCTGGCGCGGCCGGCGTCGATCGAGGTGAGCCCGCCCAGGCCGCCGAACTGCCGGTACTCGTTCCAGCGGCCCGCCAGGAAGTCGGCCTCGTTGTTGAAGATGAAGACGCCGCGCCAGTTGCCGCGGAAGACCTGGTCGATGGAGGTGTCGTTGTACTCGGCGCCGCCCTTGACGACGTGGTCGCCGGCCAGGAAGGTCACGGTGTCGCCGAACGCCTTGCGCTCGGTGATGGTCGGGTCGATGGGGAGGAAGCTGACTTCGCCGTAGCGGAAGCCGCCGAGCTGGATCTCGGGGAGGTTGAGCCCCTTGTCCGCGCGCGGCGTGCTCTCCTCGATGTAGTTCAGGTTGAGGTCGTTCAGGAGGTTCGCCCCGAACTGGCCGGACCAGGAGCCGACGTAGGAGTCGCTGTTCAGCCCTTCGATGCCGTTGTAGCTCGCGGTGCGGGTCTGCGAATCCGACGTGCCGTTGATGCCCTCGTAATCCGTGAAGTTGCCGCGCACCATCAAGCGATGGGCGGAGCTCGCCTGAAAGTCGAGACGGCCGAACGCCACGCTGCCGTCTCGCGTCTGGACGTAATTGTCGGGCGAGGCGAGGATGGGATACCGGGCGAAGATGTCGGGGTCGAGCACCCCGGCCGCGATCGGCACCGTCAGGCTCTGGTCCTGGTTGTCATAGGAAAGGAAGTAGAACACCCGGTCCTGGACGATCGCGCCGCCCAGGGAGCCGCCGTACTGCTCCTTGTCCTGGTCGGCCGGCTCGCGGCCGTCGGCGAAGTCGGAGATCAGGCTCTCCGGCTGCTGGTAGTAGAAGGCCGAGCCGTGCATGTTGTTGGTGCCGCTCTTCGTGATGACGTTCACGAAGCCGCCGCCCGACCGGCCGAACTCGACCGAGGCGCCGTTGGTGATGACCGTGAACTCCTTGATGGATTCCTGGGAGATGGACAGCGGGGCGCGGCCCTCGGCGCCGCCCACGGTGCCGCCGAAGAAGGCGTTGTTGTAGTCCACGCCGTCGATGGTCACGTTGGTGTTGATGCCGCGCTGGCCCGAGATCGACAGGTTGCCGCGCTCGGAGTCGAGGCGGGTCTGCGGGGTCAGGAGCACCAGGCCCTTGAAGTCGCGGCCGGAGACCGGCAGCGCCTCGATCTGCTCTTGCTGGATCGTCGTGCCGGAGGCCGTGTTGGTCACCTCGACGACCGGCACCTCGGCGGTGACCGTGATGGTCTCCGCCACTGCCGAGCTCTGCAGGTTGAAGTTCACCGTCGGGGTCGAGCCGAGCAGCAGGCGGACGTTCTCCGCCGTGGCGGTGGCGAAGCCGTCCAGGACGGCCTCGAGGGTGTAGGTCCCGGTCGGCAGGTTGAGCAGACGGTAGAAGCCGCGCTCGTCGGTGACACCGGTCACCTGCAGCCCCGTCTCAGTGTTGCTGGCCGTGACGGTCACGCCCGGGAGCGGGGAGCCGTCGGCATCTTCCACCGAGCCCGAGATGCGGCTGGTGGTCACATCGGTCTGGGCTGCGGCCCAGGGTGCCAAGCCTGTGAACAGGGCCAGGAACGCCAGGACACACGCCCATCTGCGCTGTGCGCGAGAGGCAGAACAGACACGCACCATAGAAAAGTCCTCCTTGGAAAGTGCGTCGGTTTCGGACGAAATAGTATGCGAGGAGGGCGGAGCGCCACAGGTTCGATTGTGAGCTCTCTGTGACAAGCTCATGGCGCCGAGATGCCGGATGGGCGCCGCGCGCCCTGTGCTAAGCTCCACCCCCAATGCTTGATCCGGGGAATTATACTCCGGGACGAGCCGCTTCCGACACCCGACACGCAACTCATGTCTTCCGACCCCCGGACCGGCGACTCCGGTGCTCCTCCCCTGGTGAGCGTCATCATGGGGAGCCGGTCCGACTGGGAGACGATGCGCCACGCCGACGAGATGCTCGCCCGGTTGGGCGTCCCGCACGAGTGCCTCGTCGTCTCCGCGCACCGCACTCCGGAGTGGATGCGCGATTTCGCTCAGGGCGCGGAGGAGCGCGGCATCGAGGTCGTCATCGCCGGTGCCGGCGGGGCCGCCCACCTGCCCGGCATGGTCGCCTCCCAGACGCTGCTCCCAGTGCTGGGGGTCCCCGTTCAGAGCCAGGCCCTGAACGGCCTCGACTCGCTGCTCTCCATCGTCCAGATGCCGTCCGGTGTGCCCGTGGGGACCTTGGCCATCGGCAAGGCCGGAGCGGCCAACGCCGCCCTGCTGGCGGTCCGCTTCCTGGCCCGCACCCGCCCCGAGCTGCGGGAGAAGCTGCGGGAGATGGCCGAGGAGCAGACCCAGCGGGTGATGGAAGAGAAGCTTCCGTGAGCGGGATGATCCCGCCCGGCGCCACGGTCGGCGTCCTGGGCAGCGGTCAGCTCGGCCGGATGTTCGCCATTGCCGCGCGCCGCATGGGCTACCGGGTCCATACCTTCTCCCCAGAGTACGACACCCCCACCGGCCAGGTGGCCGACCGCGAGGTGACCGCCGCGTACGACGACCTGGACGCGGTCCGCGACTTCGCCCGGGGAGTGTCCGTGGTCACCTTCGAGTTCGAGAACGTTCCGGCCGGCACTGCCGAGGCCGCCGCGGAGCACGCGGCGGTCCGTCCCGCGGGATCGGTCCTCCACACGACCCAGAACCGGCTGCGGGAGAAGGGGTTCCTTGCCGGCGGCGGGTTCCCGGTCGCCCGGTTCGCGGCGGTCCGCTCGGCGGAGGAGCTGCGCGCCGCCCTGGAGACGATCGGCGTGCCGGCCGTGCTCAAGACCGCAGACTGGGGGTACGACGGCAAGGGGCAGGTCCGGATCGACGGGATCGGGGAGGCGGACTCCGCGTGGGCCTCGCTGGGTATCTCCCTCGAAGCGCGGGAGGCGGTCCTGGAGGCGTTCGTGGATTTCGAGCGCGAGGTCTCGGTGGTGGCGGCCCGGGGGCTCGACGGCTCCTTCGCCCATTTCGGAGTGCTCGCCAACGACCACCGCAACCATATCCTGGACGTGACCGTGGCTCCCGCGTCCGTCTCTCCGGAGGTGGAGCGGGAGGCGGTCGGGATCGCCCGCGGCATCCTGGAGGGACTGGAGGTGGTCGGAGTCCTCTGCGTGGAGATGTTTCTGACCCGGGACGGCCGGCTGCTCGTCAACGAGCTCGCGCCCAGGCCCCACAATTCTGGCCATCTGACCTTCGATGCCTGCGTGACGAGCCAGTTCGAGCAGCAGCTCCGGGCGATCTGCGGCCTGCCCCTCGGCTCGGCCGCGCTGCTCCGGCCGGCGGCCATGGCCAACCTCCTGGGCGACCTCTGGAGCGGCGGCGAGCCGGACTGGGCCGCGGCCTGCCGCTTCCCGGAGGTCAAGCTGCACCTCTACGGAAAGGCCGCGGCGCGTCCGGGCCGTAAGATGGGACACTTGACGGCGCTGGCAGACACTCCGGAAGAGGCGAGGGAGCGGGTGCTGACGGCGCGGGAGGCCCTCAGGAGGGAAGAACGGCGATGAGCGACTGGATGATCTACGGCGCTAACGGCTACACCGGCGAGCTGGTCGCCCGGGAGGCGGCGGGGCGGGGGCTGAAGCCGATCCTTGCCGGGAGGAACGCGGAGGCGGTGGGGACTCTCGCCTCGGAGCTGGGTCTCCCGCATCGCGCCTTCTCCCTGGATGCCCCCCGGCTGGAGGGGGTCTCGGCCGTGCTCCACTGCGCGGGGCCGTTCGTCCGGACCAGCCGTCTGATGGTGGAGGCCTGCTTGGCGGCCAAAGCCCACTACCTGGACATCACCGGCGAGATCGCGGTCTTTGAGAAGGTGCTCTCCCGGAGCCGGGAGGCGGAAGAGAAGGGGATCGCACTGCTCCCCGGGGTCGGGTTCGATGTGGTGCTCAGCGACTGCCTGGCCGCCCGGCTCGCCGCGGAGCTTCCGGACGCCACCGAGCTGACCCTGGCCTTCGCCTCCACCCGCGGGTCGATCAGCCGGGGAACGATGAAGACCATGATCGAGAGCCTCCCCCACGCCGGGGCGGTGCGGCGCGACGGCAGGATCCTGCCCGTGCCGCCGGCCTTCCACGCCCGGGAGATCGACTTCCCCGGCGGCCGGCGCTGGGCCATGACCATCCCCTGGGGGGACGTCGCCACCGCCTGGTGGTCGACCGGCATCCCCAACATCCGCGTCTACACAGGGACCCCGCCGAAGGCGATCCGGCGCATGCGCCGGATTGCTCCGTTCCTGCCGCTGCTCGCCTGGAAGCCGGTCAAGCGCTTTCTTCAGAAGCAGGTGGAGAAGAGGATCACCGGCCCTTCGGAAGAGATCCGGCGGACGGCCCGGATCGAGCTTTGGGGAGAGGTCCGGAATGCCGCCGGCCGCTCGGTGACCGGCACGCTGGTCACTCCCGAGGGCTACCAGTTCACCGCGGTCTCCGCGGTCGAGGCCGCGGAGCGGGCGGCTCAGGGCGGGGTGCCGCCCGGCGCCTGGACCCCGTCCAGGGCGTTCGGGGCCGATTTCGTCACCGGGCTCCCGGGCGTGGAAGCCTTCCAGATATCCGCCCGCCCGCTGAGCTCGTAGAAGAGCGCCAGCTTGCCCAGGCTGTATTCGAGGAGCGAGCCGTCGCCGGCCGACAGCTCCTTCTTCCTCCGGTCGTAGAGATCGGCCTCCTCCGGGTGGGCGCAGAGGTAGTCCCGGAAGTTCACCGCCGTGCCGCGCCAGGGGTTCCCCGGAGCGCAGAGGTGGACGACCAGCAGGCAGTCCTCCCCTTCCGTGTTCCACAACCAGTCGGCCTCGTGGTCACAGGGGCTGTTGCCGTAGTGCTCGTAGCCGAGGGGGGCGAAGGCCTCGACCAGGGCGGGCAGCTCCCCTCGCGCCGCGACCATCATGTCGAGCACCGGCTTCGAGCAGAGGTGGGGGATCGCCGAGCTGCCGATGTGCTGCACGTCGTGGACGGCGTCCTCTCCGAGGGCTTCGCGGATCCGGCCGGCCTCCCGCGCGAACCGCTCCCCCCAGGCCGGGTCGTGCGGCCGCAGCTCCTGCGCCCAGTCCGGCACATGGGGAGCCCGGAGCCGCTGCCATCGCCGGACCTTGCGCGCGATCGGCTCGCGGTCGTCGCGGATGGTGCCCTCGAACTCCCGGATCGCCCGGGAGATCCGCAAGGCCTCCTGGAGACGGTCGCTGGAGCCCCTCATTGGTTAAAAGCCGAGGTGACAGCCGAGTGACGGGGCAGTCGCGAGAGCATGGCCGAACCATGCTAACATAACAGCGATATAGGTAGATAACTAAATGGATTGCTCTGTAAACAAGTGCCCCCTCTCCTCCGTAACAAGAGTGTCACGGTTCTGGCACCGCCGGATACCTAACTGAGTAGCGGGGCCCGACTGCCCCTTTTGCCGCAATGGTGGGCGGACCGGCCGGCCTCACCAAAGAGGAGCCCGAAATGATGGAAAGCGCGTACGAGACAAAGGACACGGTTGGACAGCTCAAGACGATCCTGGTGAAGGATCTCGGGCTCAACCTCAGGGAGTCCGATATCCCTGATGACATTTCGCTGCTGGAGGGAGGGCTCGCACTGGACTCGGTGGTCATCGCCGAGTTCATCGGGCACATGGAGGATCAGTTCGGTTTTCGTTTCGACGATCAGAACCTGCGGGTGGATCTCTTCGAGAACCTGACCACGCTGGCGGAGTTCGTCGGCGACAAGAGCAGGGCGACGAGAAAAACAGCTTGAACCCGCGGAGAAAACGATCATGTTGAACATCGTCCAGGATGAAGTTGCACAACCCGAGATCACGCGCCGGGGGTTCATCACGAACTACCCCCAGTTCCGGAACTGGCGCACGGAGGCGGCCGGGGAGGGAACAGCCCCGAAGCCGCTCAACCTCTACCTGCACCTGCCGTACTGCCTGCAGCACTGCGCGTACTGCTACTACAAGACAACGACGCTATACGACACCCAGAAGGCGGAGATCGACCGCTACGTGAGCTCCCTGTGCCGCGAGATCGAGATGGCATCGGCCCGGTTCCACCTGCGGGAGCGGCCGGTGACCTCAATCTACTTCGGCGGCGGCACGCCCAGCCTGCTGAGCGGCGAGAACCTCAACAACATCGTGACCACGCTGCGCAAGAACCTGACGCTCGCGGACCCCGAGTTCACCGTCGAGGGTGAGCCGGTGACCCTGACCGAGCGCAAGGCCAAGATCCTTCAGCAGCACGGGGTCAACCGCATCAGCATCGGCATCCAGTCGTTCTGTGAGGAGGTGGTCTTCAAGACCGGCCGGAAGGACACCGAGGCCCAGGCCATGGAGTCCATCCGCGTGGCGATGGACACCGGCGCGGTGGTCAATATCGACCTGATCAGCGGCCTGGTGGGGGAGACCCCCGAGAACTGGGCCTACTCCGTCCAGCGGGCCATCGATTGCGGGGCCCCCAGCATCTCGCTCTACAAGCTGGAGATCTATGCCAACACCGAGTACTCCACGGAGCTGCGCCGGCAGCACATCACGCTGCCCACGGACGACGAGGAGATGCAGTACGCGCGCTACGCCATCGACACGCTGCGCAAGGCCGGGTACGAGACGATCAACTTCTTCACCATGACGAAGGGCGGCGGCTACGTCCAGCGCCACACCACGAGCAAGTGGCTGGGTGTGGACAACTATGCCTTCGGCGCCTCGGCCTTCGGGATGCTCGGCAACTGGGCCTACCAGAACACGAGCGACCTCGAGAAGTACACCCTGCAACTGGAGGCCGGCGAGCTGCCCACGTTCCGCGGCTATCTCTACAGCAGCCTCGACATGATGGCCCGCGACGTCATCCTGGGCATGAAGCTCATCCACTTCGACCGCAAGGCGTTCAAGAAGCGGCACGGCATGGACCTGGTCCGGATCTGCGGCCCGGAGCTCGAGCGCCTGGAGGCGGACGGCTTCCTGACCGTGTCGGACGATGCCATCACGCTGACGGAGAAGGGGATCCTGTACGGCGATTACTCCGGCAAGGTGCTGGCGTCGTCGATCGAGACCCTGGCGAGCTAGGCAGGATGACGCCGTGACGGGCTCCCGAGTCCCCGACTTCTTTCTCGTCGGTGCCCCGAGGAGCGGCACGACGTCGATGTACACGTACCTCAAGCAGCACCCGGAGATCTACCTGTCCGTGCTGAAGGAGCCCCACTTCTTCAGCACGGACCTCTCCCGGCCCCCCCAGGCGGTCGCCGACGAGTCCCTCTACCGCGGCCTGTTCGCCGGCGCCGAAGACGAGAAGAGGCTCGGCGAGGGATCGGTCTGGTACCTGGAGTCGCGCGACGCGCCCCACGCGATCCGCGGCTTCTCCCCTTCGGCCCGCATCCTGGTGATGCTGCGCAACCCGGTGGACATGATGGCCTCGCTCCACGCGCTCTACACCCGCACGGGGAATGAGGAGATCCTGGACTTCGAGGAGGCGCTGGGCGCCCAGGAGGAGCGTGCACGGGGGGAGAGGATCCCGGCGGGGGCGTACTTCCCCGAGGGGCTGATCTACACCCGGGCGGCGACCTTCGCGGAGAAGCTCGGGCGGTACTTCGAGGTCTTCGGACGCGACCGGGTGCACGTGGTCGTGTTCGACGACTTCGCGTCCGAGCCGCTCCGGGTCTACCGCGAGACCCTGGAGTTCCTGGAGGTCGACCCCGGCTTCGTGCCCGAGCTCGACCTGGCGCGCGCCGCGCAGCTCATCCGTTCCCGGGTGCTGCGCCAGCTCCACACGACTCCGCAGGAGATCCGGGACAAGATGAAGGGCGGCGGCCGGAGGCACACCGTGCCGCGCACAGGGCCGAGCCCGGAGCTGCGCAGCCGGCTGCGCCAAGCCTGCGCTCCGGACGTGAAGGCCCTGGGCGAGCTCCTCGGCCGCGATCTCTCCGCGTGGTCCGCCGCCTGATCCGGCTAGCGGGCCTTCTTCTGCGGCTCCCCCGGGCAGGTGTTCAGCAGCCACAGGTCGCCCAGCGTCCGCGAGTACTCGAAGATGATCCGGTCACCCTTCGGGTACCAGACCGGGTAGCGCACCCAGGTGCTCAGCTTGTCGGGCTGCGAGGTGACCTTGTGGACCGGGCCACCGGTCCGGGCGACCCAGTAGATGTCCCAGATCCCGTCGCGCATGCCGGCGAAGGCGATCCTGCTGCTGTCCGGGGACCAGCTCGGCAGCCAGTTCTCGCCGGGGCCGGAAGTGAGCTGCGTCACCTCACCGCCCTCCGCGGATACGACGCCGATGTGGGTGTCCTCGCCCCGCCGCAGACGGACCGCCAGGTACTTGCCGTCCGGCGACCACATCGGGAAGTCGGCGGACTCCTTGTCGAAGGTGATCTGCTTCGGCTGGCCATCCAGGGCCGGCAGCATCCAGATGTTGCCGATGGTGCTCTCGTTGGTGCGGGCGAAGGCGACGCGCTTGCCCTCGGGCGAGAGCCGGATCCAGCTCCAGGTTGGGTCGAGGTCAACGTAAGGCTCGACCTGCTTCGTCTCCACGTCGATCTTCTTGAGGAGCATCTTGCCGGCCCCGGGGCGGGACTCGGGGCGGGAGAGGAATACGAGGTGCCGTCCGTCCGGCAGCCAGACGGGCGGTCCCGCGCCGAACGTGGCCTCGCGGGTGAGGAAGGAGAACGAGCGGCCTTCAGGGTCCGCGAGCCAGATCTGGAAGCGCTCGCCGTCGACGACCCGGTGGAGGGCGAGCCGCTTGCCGTCGGGTGAGAAGACGGGCTGCGAGTTGCGGTCGTCCGCATCATTGGTGAACGGCGCGGCCGGCCCGGTGGCCTTGCCGGTCTCCGGAGACATCGGGATGGTCCACAGGTTTCCAGCCAGGCCCATCTCGCTCACCGCGATCTTGCAGCCGTCCCGGGAGAGCGAGAGGTGGCGCGCCGACAGCGCGCTCACTGCGGCCGGCTTGCCGCCCGCGGCCGAGACCTGCCAGACGCCGAACCGGAAGCCGCGGCCCGCATCCGGGGCGCTGAACAGGAGGCTCCCCCCGTCCGTCGCGAAGAGCGGGTCGCGGGGCAGGGAGACGCCGTCCACGAGCCGCAGGTCGTCCCCCTTGGCCGACACGGTCCAGAGCTTGCCGGACGACCCGATGTCGTTCGAGGTGAAGGCGATGCGCTGCCCGTCCCGGGTCCAGGCCGGGGCGCCATGGCCCCCCTGAGGCTCGCTCGGCCGGGTGAGCTGCCGGGGCTTGCCGCCCGCGGCCGGCACCAGCCAGAGGGTGGATGGCGGCATGGCGGGGAACGTATACAACGACAGCGCCTCCAGGGGCGCGGACTGGAAGGCGATCATCTTGCCGTCGGGCGACCAGGCGGGGTCCGAACCGAAGTCGGCGAGCTGCCGGGGCTTGCCGCCCTCGGCCCCCTGGGCAGGCACTACCCAGATCCCTCCGCTGCGCACCGAGTGGAAGGCGATCATCTTGCCGTCGGGCGACCAGTCCGCCTGCAGGTTGTGGCGGCCGTCGGAAGTGACCTGGCGCTCGCTCCCCTGGCCATCCAGGCGGCGGATGTAGATCTCGTGGCCGCCGTTGCGGTCGGAGCTGTAAGCCAGGGAATCCCCGGAGGGAGAGAGAGCGGGGAAGACCTCCAGCTCGTCGGGCGTGGCCGTGAGCCGGGTCCCGGCCGCCTCGGGCTGAGGAGCGGCCGGCGGGTTCGCGAAAGCCGCCAGGAGAGCCGCACAGAGACACCAGAAAGCAACCTTGAGTTTCCGCATAGCCGGTGTAGTATAGATATCTCAGCCTATGGACTCAACATCGAGGGTCTCTGCCGACTCTTTCCGCCGGTTCCATCCACGGCGGCTTCTGGCGCTGGCTTTCGTTTGCGCGCTGATGCTGGCGGCCTGCCCCGGGAAGGAGCCCGGCAAGCCGCCGCGGCTGGTTCTGATCGGCCTGGACGGCGCTTCCTGGAAGATGATCGGCCCCATGGCCGAGAAGGGCGAGCTGCCCCACCTCAAGGGGCTGATGGACCGGGGGGTGTCGGCCGACCTGGGCTCGGTGGAGCCCCTGTTCTCGCCGCCGGTCTGGACCTCCATTGCCACCGGCCGGAGCCCGAAGCAGCACGGCGTCGACTTCTTCTACGCCAACCGCTTCTCGATCAAGGTGCCGACGATGTGGGAGCGCTTCGCGGGCGCCGGCCTGCGCGTCGGCCTCTATGATTACCTGGTTACGTGGCCGCCCCAGGAGCTGCCCGGCGGCTTCGTCGTGCCTGGCTGGCTGCGGCGCGACGAGTCCGTGTGGCCGGCCGACCTCTTCGACCGCATCGGGCAGCCCCGTTACATCTACAAGGTGGTCGAGGTCGGGGGGCCGGAGGAGGTCATCGCCAACATCGACCGCGAGGTGGCCGAAAAGCCAAAGGTCTGGAACCGCCTCTGGAAGGAGCTCCGGCCGGACGTGGGCGCCGTGACGTTCTACGCCCTCGACGTGCTGGGCCACCGCTACTGGCACACGGAGTTCCCGCAGGAGTACGACCCCCCCGCCGAAGTCGATCCGCGCTTCGCGGGCGTCCTGTCCCGCACACTGCGCGGGGTGGACGGGGCTGTGGGCGAGATCGTCGGAGCGCTCGATCCCGGCGATCACGTGCTCGTCGTCTCCGACCATGGCTTCAAGCCGGGCTTTCGCAGCCGGCGATGGGGGTTCAATACCGCTTGGCTCCTGGAGGGCGCCGGGATCGACCCGCGGCGGGACGGCCTGACGGTCGTGGCGAGCTGGTTCTCCGTCGCGATCAAGGTCAATCCCGGCCCGGAGGCCGAGCGGGAAGCTGCCATTGCGCGTCTCCAGGAGCTCTTCTCTTCGGTGCGCGCGCCCGGGGGAGATCCCGTGTTCAACCTGGACGTCGTGCACGTGCCGGAGAGGCCATCGGAGGTCAAGGAGCGCCACGAGCTGCGGCAGCAGATGATCAAGCGCCAGCAACCGGCGTACGCTTTCTTCTTCGCCGATCCCGTTCTGAAGGTGCTCGAGCGCGTCGTCCGCGAAGGGACCGTGGAGGTCGGCGGGGTCCGCCACCCGGCCGGCCGGTTCGCAGCAGGGCACGACTTCTCGGGTGACCACGACCCTGTCGGGATTTTCCTCGCGGCGGGCGGGGCGATCCGCCACCGGCCTGGACGGCTCCGCCTGTCGGTGCTCGACGTGGCGCCGCTCATGACCTACCTGGCCGGGCAGCCGGTCCCGGACGATTTCGAAGGCAAGCTCCCCAAGGCGCTGATCGCTCCGGAGTGGCTGGAGCGGCATCCGCCGAGGTCGATCCCCGCGTCCCAGGCCCCGCGGCTGCGGGGTGGGAAGGGCGGCCAGGAGCCTGCGGCCGGAGACAAGGAGCTCGAAGAGCGCCTGCGCGCGCTCGGTTACATCTGACGTCCGAGGAGCCACTGCATGGTCATTTCCTTTGCCAAGATGCTGCGCCCCCTGGCGCTCCTCGCCATCCTTCCCGTCGCGGCGGCCGGGCAGCCTGGTGAAACCCCGATACCGGCCGTCAAGTTCACGGCCGACCTGCGTGGATTCGAGACCTACTCGATCATGGAGATCCAGGGCAGGGACACCTTCTCGTCGATCGCGGACGAGACGATCGCGACCACCGGAGTGGTAACGGCAGTTACCGCCGACGGCGCGGGCTTCTGGATCCAGGATCCGAAGGGCGACGGCAACCCCGCCACCTCCGACGGCCTCTATGTCATCTGGGGCGGCCAGCCTCCCCGGCCCGAGCGCCCCAAGCCCGGGGACCTGGTGCGGGTGATCGGCAGGATCCAGGACGTGCACCGGGGCGTCGAGCTGCCGCGGACGCAGATGGCGAACCTCATCCCCCCCGAGGTTCTGTCGAGCGGCAACCCCCTGCCCGAGCCGGTCCCGTTGCGCGACCTGCCGGACCTCGAGGTCGCCGACGCCCTGACCTTCTGGGAGCCGCTCGAGGGCATGCGCGTATCCCTGGCGAACGCTCGGGTGGTCGGCCCCTCGAACCGGTTCGGGGAGTTCGCTGTGATCGCCGAGGCGGATGCCGTCCCCGGCTCCGGGTACTACGAGAAGCACAACGCGCTCCTGCTGCGCAACGTCGGCGGCGACCGGGTGGATTACAACCCCGAGCGCATCGTGATCGGCGACAAGATCCTCGGCAAGATGGCTGAGGTCCGGCCGGGCGACGAGGTCGCCTCGATGGTCGGCTACGTCGACTACAGCTTCGGCCACTACAAGGTCCAGGTGGAGAGGCTCGAGATGAAGACAGTGCAGCCGCCCCCCCGGTCGCCGGTCAGCACGATCGGCGGCTCGCCGGAAGACGTCCGCATCGCGGACATGAGCGGCGGCGGCTTCTTCGACGAGACCGACGACCCCGAGACGTTCGACGAAAACAACGACCCCTCCTCGGGCCGGCTGCACACCCCGTCGCACGAGGACGTGGAGCTGCGCCTGACGAAGTTCGCGCTGGCGGTGATCGACGAGATGCGCCTGCCGGACATCCTCATGATGCAGGAGTTCGAGAACCAGGCCCTCCTCCAGCGGATCGGCGACAAGGTCAATGCCAGGAAGGGGACTCGTTACCGCGCGGTCTCATTCACGACGAGCGACCGCCGCGGCCTCGAAGCCGGCTTCCTTTTCGACGAGGCGCGGGTGGAGCTCGTGGATGCCTACCTGCTGAAGGGAAAGGACGTGGAGGACGCCTTCGGCCTGACCAGCCCGTTTCGCAACCGCGAGCCCATCGTAGGCATCTTCCGCCTCTCGCCCGGCGGGCCGCCGGTGACGATCTTCGACCTCAAGCTCAAGAGCAAGAGGCAGGAGCCGTCGAATCCCAACCTCGACCCGACGCCGGACCGTCTCACCGAGTGGCAGCGCAAGCTGCAGGTGCGCGTGGTGCGCAACCGCGTCAACGACATCCTGGCCAAGGACCCGAACGCCCTGGTGATGGTGGCCGGGGATTATGGGGACTTCGAGTTTCCGGAGCCGGGAGAGGGGGAGGGGCCTGTCCAGACCATCCTGGGAGTAGGAAACGAGGTGCGGCTGGAGAGTCTGCTGCCGCTCGCCGAAGAGGGGACCGCCTACACCTGGATCTATCACGGCAACGGCCAGGCGCTCTCTCACATGCTGGTCAGCCCGGCGCTGCGCAAGCGGTTCTCGCACATCGACGTGCTCCACTTCAACTCGCCGATGCCGCACAGCCTGAGCTCCACTCCCGACACGGCCTTGCGTGCCACGGACCGCGACGTGATCCTGGCCGGGTTCAACCTTCGGAAGCGTTAAAATAGAGGTCTCATGTCCGGCCTCCTGCAAGACGTCCGCCTCGGTCTGAGGATGCTGCGCCGCAACCCGGGGCTCTCGCTGGCCGCCGGCCTGTCGCTTGCCCTGGGGATCGGGGCCAACGCGGCGATCTTCAGCGTCGTCAACGGCCTGCTCCTCGAGCCGCTGCCGCTCGAGGAGCCGGACCGCCTGACGATCCTCTGGGAGAGCGACGCGACCCAGGCCGGACGGCGGATGGGGATGACGTCGGAAGCCACGTTCCGGGACTGGCAGCGGGAGGTGCACTCGTTCAAGTCGCTGGCCGCCTTGTTTGCGGTGAGCCTGAGCCTGACCGGTCAGGACCTGCCCGAGACGCTCTTCACGCACCGGGTCACTGCGGGCTACTTCCCGGTCCTCGGTGTCCGTCCCGCGCTGGGGCGCCTCTTCTCCGAGGAGGAGGAGACGCGCGGCGACCGCGTGGCTCTCCTCAGCCACGGGCTCTGGCAGAGGCGGTTCGGTGGCGACGCGGGAATCGTCGGCCGCACCGTGGGGCTCGATGGCGAGCCGCACCAGGTGATCGGGGTGATGCCCGCCGACTTCCGCAGCCCGGTCGAGGCGGTGCCCGTCCAGCTCTGGGTCCCTCTCGCTCCCAGCCCCATTCCGGACCGGAAGCAGCGCCAGTTGCTCGTCTACGGGCGACTGGCCGACGGGATCTCCCTGCAGACGGCGCGGGAGGAGGTGGCCAGCCTGAACGCGGAGCTGGTCCGCCGTTATCCGGAGGAGATGCAGGGGCGCGGGGCCAGCGTGGAGCAGCTCAAGGAGGTGTTCGTCGGCGGCATCCGGCCCGCCCTGCTGGTCCTCCTGGGGGCGGGCGGCTTCCTGCTCCTGATCGTGTGCAGCAACGTGGCGCACCTGCTCCTGGTGCGGGCGCTCTCCCGCCAGCGGGAGATGGCCGTGCGCACCGCCCTCGGCGCCGCCCCGCGCCAGATCCTGCGGCAGCTCCTGACCGAGAGCGTGATCCTGGCCCTCGCCGGGGCTGCGGCCGGCCTCTTCCTGGCCCGCCTCGGCCTGGCGCTGATCAAGACGCTGGTGCCGATGCGGTTCGATCTGCCGCGCCTGGACGCCCTGGACATCGACGGCCGCGTCCTGCTCTTCACCCTGGTGGTCGCGCTGGTCACGGCCGTGGCCTTCGGCCTGGTGCCGGCCCGCATGGCGTTCTCCCGGACGGGGGAGGGGGCGAGCGCAGGGAGCGCCCGCGCCACGGCCGGCCGGCAGCGCGGCCTCCTGCGCGCCGCCCTGGTGGTCACCGAGGTGGCTCTCGTGCTGGTTCTCCTGATCGGCACCGGGCTCATGGCGAAGACCTTCCTGAGCCTGAGCGAGGAGCAGGCCGGGCGCGATCCCGAGCGCGTGCTCCTGCTGCGCACGGCCCTGCGCGGCCCGCGGTACGAAGAGGGTCCGGTGCGGGCCCGGTTCTTCCGCCAGACCCTGGAATCCATCCGCCAGGTGCCGGGAGTGGCGATGGCCGGCGCCACGGACCTGGTCCTCCTGGGCAACCCGCGTGGAGGAGAGCGCTTCCTCGTGGAAGGGGACCCGGTTCCCGCACCGGGCTCGGAGCCCATCGTCCAGGTGCAGCTCGTCACCCCCGAGTATTTCGAAGCGCTGGAGATCCCCCTGGTCCAGGGGCGGGCGTTCCGGGATGACGACGGGCCCGAATCCACGCCCGTGGCCATGGTCAACCGCCTCTTCGCGGAGACCTGGTTGAAGGGCCGGGAGCACCTCGGGAGAGGCCTGGTGATGACCGATGGCGGCGGCGAGGTCCGGCGGATCGTTGGGGTGGTCCGGGAGGCGCGGGTCTACGTCAATCCGCCGGAGCCGGTGCCGACGATCTACATCCCGGCCGCCCAGAAGCCGCCGAAGATCATGACCTTCGTGGTGCGCACCCGGGGCGAGCCCGAGACCCTGAGCGCCCGCGTGCAGGAGACGATCCTCCGCCAGGACCCCATGATGTCCACGTTCGCCGTGACCACGCTGGAGAAGAGCCAGGCCGACGCCGACTGGCAGTCGCGCTTCAGCCTGGTCCTGCTGGCCGTGTTCGCCTCCCTGGCCCTGGTGCTGGCGGTGACGGGGATCTACGCCGTCATCTCTTCGGGAGTGGCGGAGCGGACACGGGAGTTCGGCATCCGGATGGCATTCGGCGCCAAGCCCGGCGACCTCCTCTCCCTTGTCCTGCGGAGCGGTCTGCGCCAGGCGGGCCTCGGGCTGGTCTTCGGGCTGACCGCGTCCCTTGTCTTCGTCCGCATCCTGGAGAGCCAGCTCTACGGCGTGGCCGCCACGGACCCGGCGATCTATGCCACGCTCTCCGCCCTGCTGGCGGCCGTGGTGCTGGTGGCCTGCTCCGTGCCCGCCTGGCGCGCCTCGCGGGTGGACCCGGTCATCACATTGCGCCAGGAGTAGCCGCGAGGCCCGGACCGAGGTCGAGCATCCAGAGCTCGCCGAGGATCTCCCCGTACTCGTAGACGATGCGGTCCCCTGCCGGAGACCAGTCCGGAAAGCGGAGATAGAGGTTGAACTTCTTCGGCAGGTCCGTGACGCGGTGGAGCGGGCCGCCGTCCCGCGAGGCCCACCAGAGGTTCCAGAAGCCGTCCCGCTCGGCGGCGAAGACCAGCTTGCGGTCGTCGGGCGACCAGCCCGGCTGGGAGACCACGTTCAAGCCGGAGGTCACCTGCTCGAGCGGGCCGCCGTCCGCCGGGATCAGGCCGATCTGGCCATCCGATCCGCGCCGGAGGCGCACGGCCAGGAGATCGCCGTTGCGCGACCAGATCGGCGAGCCCGCGAACTCGGGGTCGGACGTGATCTGCCGGGGCTCGCCGTCGAGGGAGGGCAGCACCCAGGTGTTGACCGTGCCCTCCGGGTCGGCGAGCTCGATGGCGAGCCGGCGGCCGTCCGGCGAGGGCCGGGTCCAGGTCCAGGCCTCGTCGGGCTGCGCCACGGTGTCCACTGCGCGGCTCTCGAGGTCGATCCGTTTCCACACCGCCGCCGGGCCCTTGGCCCGGGACAGGAAGGCGATCTGGCTGCCACCCGCCATCCAGATCGGCTGGCCCGAGGCGAACGTGCCCTCCTCGCTCAGCCGGACGCGCCCGGTGCCGTCGGCGTTCATCATCCACAGCTCGATGCGGTTCGTCTCCGGGCTCGGCTGGTAGAAGGCGATCCGCCTGCCGTCCGGCGAGAACGTGGGCCTGGACTCGCGCCCTTTCGGATCCGTGGTCAGGGCGGTCGCGGGCCCGGCCGTTTCTCCCGTTCCGGGCGAGACGGGGATCGACCAGAGGCGGCCGTCGAGGTCCATGTGGCTGAAGGCCAGCCGCCGGCCGTCCGGGGAGAGGGCCAGGTCCCGGGCCGGCGCGGACTGAACGGGGACAGGCTTGCCCCCGGTCACGGGGATCCTCCAGACCGTGAACCCGAGGGCGGGATCGGGCCCGCTATAGTAGAGGGTCTGACCGTCCGGGGAGTAGACAGGCTCGCGCGGCAGGCGAGGCCCTTCGATGAGCTTCAGGTCGTCTCCGGCCGCGGAGACCGTCCAGAGCTTCCCCCCCCAGAGGGTAAAAGCGGTGAAGGCGATGCGCCGGCCGTCCGGCGACCAGGTAGGGGCTCCATGCCCTCCGGAAGGGCCTCCCGGTCGCGTGAGCTGCCGCGGCGTCCCTCCCTTGGCCGGCACCAGCCAAAGGGTGGAGGGCGGAAGCGCGGGGAAGACGAACAGCGATAGCTCGGTGAACGGGTCGGACTGAAAGACGAGGGTTGTCCCGTCCGGCGACCAGGCCGGGTTGGAGCCGAAGTCGGTGAGCCGCCGGGGCTCGCCTCCCCGAGCCGGGATCACCCAGATGCCGCCGCGGAGCCTCGAACAGTAGGCGATGAGCTCGCCGTTCGGAGACCAGGCGGGCTGCAGGTTCTGTCGCCCGTCGGAGGTAAGCCTGCGCTCACCGCGCCTGCCAGTGAGCTGGCGGACATGAATCTCGAGGCTGCCGCTGCGGTCGGAGCTGAATGCGAGGGCGTCCCCCCGGGGCGAGAAGCTGGGAAAGACCTCGAGGTGGTGAGAGCTGGTGAGCCGCGAGAGCCGGGAGCCGTCCGGCGTCTCGGGACCCGGCAGGGCCGTCACTCGAGGCGGCGGTATCTCCCTGGCACAGGCGAGGAACAGGACGGCCACTGTCAGAAGCCCAGATCTTTTCATGAGTCCTCAATCATACCAGCGAAGACCCGCCGCCCCCAGATCCAGGCTCCCACGCCGGTGAGCACGGTGGCGGTGCTCGCCCCCACGAAGACCCCGGTCAGGCCCCAGAGGGAGCTGCCCAGCCAGGCGAGAGGGATGTAGAGCGCGAACATCCGTGCCAGGGTGATGGCGCTGGAGGCGAGGGGCCGGTTCACGGCATTGAAGGCCGAGGCAACTACCGTCGAGATGCCCTGGAAGCCGTAGCTCAGGGAGACGATCCGCAGGTAGGCGGAGGTCACCTCGACCACCTGGGGGTCGCGGCTGAAGAGGGAGGCAACGGCCGGGGCCGCCAGGGCCATGACCAGGAAGATGGTCCCTCCCCAGAGCAACGAGGCCAGCCCGCTGAGCTCGATCCCCTGCCGCACCCGACCGATCCGGCCCGCCCCCCAGTTCTGTCCCACGAAGGGGAGCAGGGCCGTGGCCAGGGCCACGACGACCACCATGAGCAGCGTCTCGATCCGGTTGCAGAGACCGAGGGCGGCCACGGCCGTGGGTCCGTAGGAGGCGACCATGCCGGTGATGATCGCCATGGAGACGGGGAAGGCGAGCCGGGTGATCGTGGCGGGGACGGCGACTCCAAGTACCGCGCTCCAGCTCCGCAGCCGGCCTTCGGACCCCTTCCAGCCCAGCAGGCGGTCTCTCCGGATCAGCACCCAGAGAGAGACAGCCAGGCCCGCGGCGCGGGCGATCAGCGCGGCCCAGGCGGCCCCCACCACCTCCAGCCGGGGGAACGGTCCCCAGCCGAAGATCAGCAGCGGGTCGATCAGCGCTCCCAGGACGGCGGTCACGATCAGGGCGGAGGCCGAGAGGCGGGTGTCGCCCGTGGAGCGGACCACGCTGTTGGCGACCAGGGCCAGGAACAGGACCGGCAGGCCCAGGTACCAGACGGCCATGTAGGAGCGCAGGAGAGGCAGGACCTCCTCCGTGGCGCCGAGCTGCCGGAACAGGGGGGAGAGGGTGAGGAGCCCCAGCCCTCCCACGCCGAGCGAGAGAGCCAGGCCGAGCTCCAGGCTGTGGGCGACGAGCGGGCGGACCTTCTCCATGGCCCCGGCCCCGAGGGAGCGCGCCACCACCGAGCCCGTGCCCACGCCCAGGCCCATGGCGAGGTTGGTGAGGACCAGGATCACCGGGTAGGAGAACCCGAGGACGCTCAGCTCCCGGCTGCCCAACCGGCCGACGAACCAGGCGTCCACCAGGGCGGAGAACGAGGTCGAGAGGATGGCGAGAACCATGGGTCCGGTGAGGCGGACCAGGGTCGGACCGACCGGCCCTTCGAGCAGGTCCTCCCGGACGCGTCTCATCAGATGGCTTGGCCAGATACCTGGCCGGAGAGGGCCTGGTCCAGGAGCCGGCGGGACTCCTCCTCGCGGAGCCACGGCCGGATGCGGCCCGCGAACTCCCCGGGATCGATCCCCTTGCGCACCACGTTCTTCGGGATCCAGCTCCACAGCCGCGGCCCCATGCCCAGGATGTCCCGGTCGGCCAGGCGCTCCAGGTGCTCCAGGGCGTTCTCCCCCGGGGTGTAGCCGCGGCAGGAGAACAGGGCGATCCGCAGCGTGGTGAGATAGTTGCTCGCCAGGACGTCGGGGTGGGTGATCACCCTCAAGGTGCGGGTCCGGATGTCGTCGACGCCGCAGCCCAGGGGGTCGAGGAGGATGCCCGGCCCGAAGTCGTAGTAGAAGGCATTGATCGAGAAGTCCCGCATCAACGCATCCTCCCGCAGGTCGCTCCGCGGCGGGAAGCGGGTGGTCCAGGTATCCCCGCCCTGGATATCGCGGTAGCTGCGCAGGATGCTGATGTCCACCTCGGCGTGCCGGCCGTCGCTCCAGCGCAGCAGGATGCCCTGCTCCCGGGGGCGGCGCGCCGCGTTCGCGCCGGGGAACGCCTCCTGCAGGAGGCCGTGCACCTCGTCGAGGTCCCGCTCCACGTAGAGGTCGAGGTCCTGGGCCTCGCGCCCGGCCAGCCATTCCCGAGGGGCGCCTCCCACCGCGTAGACCCGCAGCCCGCGGTCGACCAGGGCAGAGACCAGGTCCCCGGCCGTGAGCGTGCGGCCGGCCGCGGACCAGATCACCTGGCCGAGGCTCTGCCGCACCCGCTCGGGGTCCACGGGATGGATCAGGCGCCCCCCTCGAACATGCGGTAAAGCTGATCGTCGATCTTCCGGATCTCGCTCATTCTGCCTCCCTGGCCCGCATCTTGCCATGTCCTGAAGCCGTGATCGACCTCTGGTACAAGGACGCCGTCATCTACTCCCTCGACGTGGAGACCTTCCAGGACTCCAACGGCGACGGCATCGGCGACTTCCGGGGTCTGACCGAGCGGCTGGACTACCTCTCCAGCCTGGGCGTGACCTGTCTCTGGCTCCTGCCGATCCACCCTACCCCGAACCTCGACAACGGCTACGACGTCCAGGACTACTACGCGGTCGATTCCCGCCTCGGCACCCTGGGCGACTTCGTCGAGCTCATGCACCAGGCGCGGGAGCGCGGCATGCGGGTGATGCTCGATCTCGTGGTCAACCACACCTCGACCCAGCATCCCTGGTTCCAGGCCGCTCGCCGGAGCAAGGATTCTCTCTATCACGGCTTCTACGTCTGGTCAGACACCCTGCCGTCCAACGCCCGCGAAGGGATGGTCTTTCCTGGCTACCAGGATGCAGTCTGGACCTGGGACGAGGAGGCCAAGGCCTACTACTTCCACCGCTTCTACGCCCACCAGCCCGACCTGGACATCTCCAATCCGGCGGTTCGCGAGGAGATCTGCCGGATCATGGGCTTCTGGCTGGAGCTGGGAGTCTCCGGCTTCCGACTGGACGCGGCGCCGTTCCTGATCGAGATGAAGGGGGCAGGCGCCGTGGGGGAGGACCAGTACGCCTATCTGCGCGAGTTCCGCGACTTCCTCTCCTGGCGGCGGGGAGACGCCATCCTCCTGGCCGAGGCCAACGTGGAGCGGGGGAAGATGTCGCAGTATTTCGGCGCCGGAGTCGGCGAGGGCGCGCGGCTCCACATGCTCTTCAGCTTCCTGGTCAACCAGCACTTCTTCCTGGCGCTGGCGCGGCAGCAGGCCGAGCCGCTGGTCCGGGGTCTCGGGATGCTGCCGCCTCTGCCTCCGGCCGGGCAGTGGGCGAACTTCGTGCGCAATCACGACGAGCTCGATCTCGGCCGTCTGACGCCCGGGGAGCGGGAGGAGATCGCGGGCCAATTCGCGCCCGATCCCGGCATGTGGCTCTACGAGCGGGGGATCCGCCGCCGGCTGCCGCCCATGCTCGGCGGCGACCGGCGCCGGATCGAGCTGGCCTACAGTCTGATGTTCAGCCTGCCGGGCACCCCGGTGCTGCGCTATGGCGAAGAGATCGGCATGGGCGACGACCTCTCCCGGCCCGAGCGGGAGAGCGTCCGCACCGTGATGCAGTGGTCGCGGGAGCCCCACGGCGGGTTCTCGACCGCTTCCGAGCTGCCGCGGCCGGCCATCGCGGAGGGGACGTTCGGCTACTTGTCAGGGGTCAACGTCGAGGAGCAGCACCGGGATCCCGGATCTCTGCTCCACTGGATGGGGCGCCTGATCACCACGCGCAAGCAGTGCCCGGAGCTGGGTTGGGGGAGCTGCGAGATCCTGGAGAACGGCGACCCGGCTGTCTTCGCCCACCGCTGCGACTGGAGCGGCGGGACGGTCCTGGCCGTGCACAACCTGGCCGACCGCCCCGCCAGCATCCGCTTGCCCTGGAAAGCGGGGGACCGAGAGCCGATGGTGGAGCTCCTGGGGGACCGCCCCAACGAGACGCTGGAGCGGGACCGGGAGATCGAGCTGCAGCCCTATGGCTACCGCTGGTTCCGCATCGGCGGCGCCCGCCGCTTCCTCTTCTAGACCGCGGCGGCCACGGCCCAGAACAGCCCGCCCACGAGCAGCAGGGGCAACAGGAAGACCGCCGCGAGGGCCAGCAGGATCGGCCCGACCACCACCGCGAGCACCACCCCCACCAGACACAGGACCGACACGACGACCATTTTCACCAGCCCGCCGATCAGCGCGAAGGGCAGGAACAGGAGCTCGAACACGAAGCCGATCAGGGCCGAAGCCAGGACGATCACCCCGACCGCTACGAGGATCACGAACAGCGCCGCCATGAGCTCGAACATTTTCATTCACCTCCCGCAGAATCCTACGGGAGGCACCCGCGGCGGGTTTCAGGGGGTTTTGCTCCCTCTCCCCGGCACGGGGGAGAGGGCCGGGGAGAGGGGGATGGGATCAAATAAAGGCCAGAGTCAGCAGCGTCTGCTGCTCCAGGGCGTGGGCCTTGGCCGAGCCCGTGGCCGGGCTGCCGCTGGCCGAGCGCTTGATGGAGCGGATCGGCCGCCCCGCCAGGCGCTCGATGCGCGGCTGGACGAAGAACAGGGAGCCCATGTTCGCCGGCTCCTCCTGCACCCAGAGGATGTCCCGGAGGTTGGGATACCCCTCCAGCACCGCCGCGAGCTCCTGCTCGGGGAAGGGGTAGAGCTGGTCGAGGAAGACCACGGCCGTGGTGGTGTCCTTCCTCTTCTCCCGCTCCCGCTTCAGCTCGTGACCGATCTTGCCGGTGCAGAGGATCAGCCGCCGGGCATCCTGGATCTGGGGGTCGGGCACCACGTTGAGGTGACGGTCGCGGGCCAGGTCGGCCACGGACGAGGACGAGTCCTTGTGGCGCAGCATGCTCTTGGGGGTCATGACGACCAGCGGCTTGCGCCAGTGCCGCAGCGCCTGCCGCCGCAGCAGGTGGAAGTACTGGGCCGCGGTGGACGGCTGGCAGACCTGGATGTTGTCCTCGCCGCAGAGCTGGAGATAGCGCTCCATGCGCGCGCTCGAGTGCTCCGGCCCCTGCCCCTCGTAGCCGTGGGGGAGGAGCAGGACCACGCCGGAGAGCAGGCCCCACTTGTCCTCGCCCGCGGTGACGAACTGGTCGATGATGATCTGCGCGCCGTTCGCGAAGTCGCCGAACTGCGCCTCCCAGAGCACCAGCGCCTCGGGGTAGTCGCGGCTGAACCCGTACTCGAACCCGAGCACCGCCTGCTCGGAGAGGAAGGAGTCGTAGATCTCGATCCAGGCCTGCCCGGGAGCGACGTGGGCGAGCGGCACATGCTCCTGGCCGTTCTCCACGTCGATCAGCACCGAGTGGCGCTGGTTGAAAGTGCCGCGGCGGGTATCCTGGCCGGTCATCCGGACCGGGATCCCCTGCTTGACCAGCGAGGCAAAGGCCAGGGCTTCGGCCATGCCGTAGTCGATCGGGCGCCGGCCCTGCCCCATCTCCGCCCGTTGCTCCAGAAGCTTCCTGATCTTGTCGTGGACGTGGAAGCCCTCGGGCCAGGAGGTGAGGGGGCGGGTCAGCTCGGCGATCTGGTCCGCCGGCACCCCCGTGCTCACCTCGTACTCGGGCTTGTGCCTGCCGCCCGGATACGGGTCCCAGTAGGGGGGCAGGGTGCGTAGCGTCGGCTTCTTCTCGATCCGGGACGCCTCCTCGTGGGCGGCTTCCAGTTCCTGGCGGACGGCCGCCACCCGGCGTCCGAGGTCCTCTTCGGAGACGCCGGCCGCCTGGGCGTAGATCTTCCAGATCGGCGGATGTGCCGCAATCTTCTTGTAGAGGAGCGGCTGGGTGATGGTCGGGTCGTCCACCTCGCTGTGGCCGTGGCGCCGGAAGCCGATCAGGTCGACGATCACGTCGCTCTTGAAGGTGTGGCGGTACTCGACGGCCAGCCGGGCTACGCGGGCGACCGCGTCGGGCTCCTCGCCGTTGACGTGGAAGATAGGGATCGGCAGCCGGCGGGCCACGGCCGTGGCGAAGCGCGAGGAGTGCAGGTTTTTCGGCTCGGTGGTGAAGCCGATCATGTTGTTGACCACGACGTGGACCGTCCCGCCCACGTCATAGCCGGGCAGGCCGTCGAAGTTCAGGGTCTCGGCGAGCAGGCCCTGGCCGGCGAAGGCGGCATCGCCGTGCAGGACGATGGGAAAGACCCGCTCGCGGTCCCGATCCTCCAGGCGTGTCTGCTTGGCCCGGACCCGCCCGACCGCCACGGGATCGACGGCCTCCAGGTGGCTGGGGTTCGAGACCAGGTGGATGTTGACCGTGTGGCCGCAGCGCCCCGAGAAGTCGCCGGTGGCGCCCATGTGGTACTTGACGTCGCCGCCGCCCAGGATGCTGCGCGGGTCGACGTCCTCGAAGCCGGCGAAGATCTCGGCAGTCTTCGCGCCCACGGTATGGACCATGACGTTGAGCCGTCCGCGGTGGCTCATGGCGAGCACGACCTGCCGCGCCTGCCGCTCGCAGGCGGACTCCAGCATCTCGTCGAGGAGGGGGAGGAGGCTCTCGACCCCTTCGATCGAGAAGCGCTTGGTGCCCAGGTAGCGCGCCTGGAGCATCTGCTCGAAGTTGTCGCCCCGGATGAGCAGGTCGAGGATGCGGGAGCGGTCGGCCGGCGCGGGAGCGTCCGCTTCCATCCGCTTCTCGATCCAGCGGCGGCGCTCGATATCGTCGATGTGCATGAACTCGACGGCCAGGGGGCCGCAGTACCAGCGGCGGGCCTGCTCGGCCGTGGCGGGATCCGCGTCCCCGAGCAGCGCCTCCGGCTCCTGGCGCAGCCGGTTCAGCGGGTCCAGATCGGCGTAGAGGTAGCCGAGACGGCGGAAGGCGTCCAGGGTCTTCTCGTCGAGAGACCGGGACGTGGAGACTGGGGGCGGGGCTGTTGCGGTTGTTTCCATAGCAAGGTCGAGGATACCCCAGATGGCCTGCCGCCCCTCTGGCGGCAGGCCATCCTCGCCCCTGCTCTCCTACGGACAGGTGTTGAACGCGCTCGTGTCGAGCACCGGCGCGAACGTCTGGTTGATCGGGTTGTTGTAGGTCTTCGTCTTCCCCGACTTGGTGTCAGTGACGGTCACCTTGACCCCGACGTTGGTCAGGCCGCTCAGGAAGACCCAGTAGTGCCCGCCGTTGTTGCAGCCGTCCAGGACCTTGAGGGTCAGCTCGACGTTGGACGGGTCGAAGAAGGTGAAGAAGCCGCTCTCGTCCGTGAGCTGGATCGCCTGGCCGGCATCGGTGTCGGTCTTGGTGGTCCAGGTCACCTTCACCTGGAAGCGTCCCTTGTTCAGGCAGAGGACCGGGCCGCCGCTGATGCACTGGTCCGTGACCTCCACGGCGCCGATCTCGCACGCGATGGCCGACCTCTCCGCGCCCCGCTGGTCCACGGGCTCGCACTCCGCGCCGTGGTTCACGGCCGGGCTGCCGTCCGTGGGCCGGTGGACCGGGGTGGGGCCGCCGGTCTCGGTCACGGCGAGCAGCTTCGGGTCCAGGGGAGAGCCCGAGGTGCCCTCCAGGTCTCCGGGGTGGTTGCCGAAGTCCAGGCAGCCGGTGCCGTCGCCCAGGAGGTTGTGGCCGGCGGAGTTGGCCGCGCCCGAGCAGTCCCGGTCCGAGGGGGCCGAGTTGGCCGCGATGATCGTGTTCTCGAAGACGGGATGGCCGATCGAGATGAACGGCACGCTCGCCACCAGGACGCCGCCGCCCTTGCCGGTCTGCGCGGTGTTGAAGACGATGGTGGAGTTGGAGACCGTCCCCTCGGCGTCGGCGCTGGCGAAAAGGCCGCCGCCCCCGGTGTTCTCGGCGAGGTTGGTGGACACGGTCGAGTTGACCATCCGGATGGTGCCTTCGACGGCGATGCCGCCGCCCATGTCCGTGGACCGGTTCTCCAGGATGGTGCTCTGGTCGATCCCCAGCACGGAGGAGGTGCCTACGCCGGCGATGCCGCCGCCGTTGCCGACCTGGACCCGGTTGTGGCTGACGACGCCGCGGGTCAGGGCGAGCTCGCCGGCCACGCGGATGCCGCCGCCGCTTCCGGTCTGCACGGAGCCGTCCGTGACCGTGACGCCCACGAGCTCGAGCTTGACGCCGGCCAGGACGTCGAGGACCCGGTCGACCCGGTTGGCGTCGATCACGGTGCTGGCGGAGTCCTTGCCGACGATCGCCAGGTCTTCGCGGATGTCGAGGTCGCCGGTGGAGCCGAGGTCCTCGCCTGCGCCGGCGCGGCTCAGGGAGTAGGTGCCGGCGTTGAGGACGATGAAATCGGAACCGTCCGCGGCATTGGCGGCGAGGATGGCCTCGCGCAGGGAGCAGTCGGAGTCGCAGGCGCCGTCCGCGCTGTCGGTCAGCTTGGTCGGGATGAACACGGCGGCCTGGACCGGTGGAGCGGCCGCCGTCAGCAGGAGGGTGACCGCGAGGGGCGCGAGGAAGAGGTTTCGATACGACGTACGCATCATGACTTCAATTCTCCTTGGTCGATCTCGCTGGTTGAGCGATCGCTGCAGCGTCGGTTCGTCAAGGTGTACGCTTCCCGGGGCTCCGGCGTCCAATCAGGGACAGACATCCAGGGCGCTCGTGTCCAACCGGGGCTGGAACGGCTTGCCCGCGGCGTGGGTGTGGGTCCATGTCTTGCCGGTCTTCGTATCCCTCACGGTCACCTCGACGCCGACGTCGGTCAGGCCGCTCAGGAACACCCAGTACCGGTCGTTGGTGCCGCAGCCGTCCAGGACCTTGACCGTCAGCTCCAGGTTGTCCGCCTGGAAGAACCAGAAAGCGCCGGTGTCGAGGGCCAGGGGCACGGCCTTGCCGGAGCCGTCGTCTGTCTTCGTGGCCCAGCGGACGGTCACCTCGAACCGGTCGCGGGCGCCCAGGCAGAGGGTGTCCTCGTCCGGCTGGCAGCCGGGGAGGCGCTCGACGGACCCCGCGTCGCAGAGAGTCTGATCTGGTCGCGGCCGGCCCCGCTGGTCGCGGCCGGCGGGGCACGAGGCGAGATCCAGGACCGGGCTGCCCGGGAGCGGGGCGTGCGTGGGGGTGGGGCCGCCGTGGAAGCCGAGCGCGCTGAGCCGCGGATCGAGCGGATTCGCAAGCGTCCCCTCCCGGTCCGCGCCGATCGTCAGGCCGCAGCCCTCCCGGACCCCGACGACGTTGCGGGAGCCTACGTAGAACGGGGAGCCTCCGCAGTCAGGGGTGATCCCGGCCGTGTTCCCGGCGATGACCGTCCAGTCCAGATGAAGAGAAATCTGGGGACACAGGATTTGACAGTCGAGGGGACCCACGAACACGCCACCCGCCTCCGGGGCACTGTTGCCGGTGATGGTCACGTGCGTGAGCACCGAGAGGTCGAGGTCGAGATAGATGCCGCCCCCCCTCTCGCCGGCCTGATTGCCGGAGACCGTGACGTTCTCCAGGTCGAGATCGAAGCCCCCGTAGATCCCCCCGCCTTCCTCCTCGGCTTGGTTGCCCGAGACCGTGCTGTCGCGGACCCGCAGCTCGTGCTGGGCATAGATCCCGCCGCCGCTCAGCTCCGCCCGGTTGGCGGTGACCAGGGAGCGGACCAGCGAGAGCCTCCCGAACGCGAGGATTCCGCCGCCGGTGCGGTTGAAGAAAGAGGGACCGGTGGCCCGGCCGTTGCGCACGGTCACGTCGTGGAGGTCGAGGCTGGGGCCCACGTCAAGGACCCGGTCGATCCCGCCGCCATCGAGGACCGTCCGCTCGGCTCCGGCGCCGAGGACCAGCAGGCCGTCCGTGACATCCAGGTCGCCGGTGGCGCTCTGGTCCTCGCCTCGCCCTTCGCGGGTGAGCGTGTAGACGCCCGGGCCGAGGACGATCACCCCCATCCCCTCCCGCAGGTTGGCAGCCGTCACCGCCTCGCGCAGGGAACAGTCGTGGTCGCAGACACCGTCGAGGGTGTCCTCGGTCTTGGTGACCGCGAGGACCGCCGGGGGGTCTGTGGGCTCGCCCGAGGCCGTGGCGGTATTGGCGGCAGGGGCGGCAGGTGCGCACCCGAAGGCACTGGTGTCGAGGATCGGCGGATAGGTCGTGCCCTGCGGCGTGTTGTAGCCCAAGGTCAGGCCCGTGGCGAGGTCTTGCACGAAGAGGCCCACTCCCCGGTCGGTAAGGCCGCTTGTGAACACCCACCAGCGCTGGTTGATCGTGCAGCCGTCCAGGATCTTGACCATCAGCTCCAGGTTGTCGGGTGAGAAGAACCAGTAGTTGCCGGTGTCATCGGTGAGGGGGACTGCCTGGGCGTCCCGCGCGAGGCCTTCATCCGTCCAGGACGCGGAAACCTGGAACCGCCCATTCTGGAGGCAGAGCACGGAGCCGCCGGGGATGCACACCGGGTGCTCCGCTTTCTCCCAGGCTCCGGCCTCGCAGGGTGCCGAGCGGGCCTGCCCCGCCTGATCCGCCGGCTCACAGAGACTGGCCGGGACGAAACCGGCGGCCGGGCTGAAGTCGAGCAGGATGTGGACAGGCGTGGGGCTGAAGGCGCCGGTGAGATCAGAGATATTCACGGAGAGCCCGGCGGCCGCGGTTCCGCTCCTGTCCGTGGGCTCCAGGGCACAGCTTCCTCGGATGCCAATCAGGTTGTACCCGGCGGAGAGAGCCCTGTGGCAATCCGGGTCCTCGGCGGCCAGGTTCTGCGCCACGATCGAGCCTTGGATCCGCGAGAGGACGTCAGCCGGGAACAGCGACCGTTGCGCGTAGACCCCGCCGCCCGAAACCTGGGCGCGGTTGAAGGCCACGGTCGAGCCCGAGATGGTGACCTCCTGGTCCGCCGGGAAGGAGAGGCCGCCGCCGGAGCCGTCCGCGGCGTTGCCGGACACGGTGGAGCTTCTCAGCGAGAAGATCCCCGCGATCCCGCCGCCGTCCCCCTTGGCCCGGTTCTCCAGGATCGCGCTCTCCCGCACTTCGAGCCGGGAGTGGGAGGCGATGCCGCCACCGTCGCCTCCGTTCTGCGCCAGGTTCCCCGAGACCACACTCCTTCGGAGGAGAAGGTCGCCGGGCGTCAACCCGACCGTCCGGACCAGGATGCCGCCGCCGTTGCCGTTGACCCGGCCGTTGCGGACCGTGACGCCGAAGACCTCGGCCCGCGCCTGGACGTCGAGCACCCGGTCGAGACCGGCACCGTCGAGGGCCGTGCTCCCCGCTCCAGCTCCCACCAGGATCAGGGGGGCGGTAACGTCCAGGTCGCCGGAGGCGTTCGAGTCTTCGCCGGCTCCCGCCCGGGTCAGGACGTAGATCCCGGCCGGCACCACGACGACATCGGTGGCTTCCGTCGAGTTGGCGGCGGAGACCGCCTCGCGCAGGGAACAGTCGTGATCGCAGGCGCCGTCCAGGGTGTCGGCGGTCTTGGTGACGGTGAAGACCGCGGCCTGGACGGGCAGCGTGGTGGTCAGCGCCAGCAGGATCAGGACGGCTCGTTTCACGGGTCCCCTCCTCACCGAGGTTGGTACGGCTCCTAATATGATGTCATAGCATAAGGATTCATTTCATCCCGGTTTGATCCCATTCCCCCTCTCCCCTGCCCTCTCCCCCGTGCCGGGGGAGAGGGAGCCGCGGGTGCTAGACTCCCCCGCCGCCATGACCTCTTCAAAGCGCCTCGCCCTCCTCCTCGTCCTGACCCTGGGGCTCGCCCCGATCCCGGTTGCGCCGCAGTCGATCCCGAACGCCCTGGAGCCGCCGTCCACCGGAGGGGTGGCCGCGGTCGACCGGGCCCTGGCGCGGCTCTCGACCCACCGGCGGCTGCTGGTGGTCGCGGCCCATCCCGACGACGAGGACACGTCGCTGCTCACGCTAGTGGCTCGGGGCCTGGGGGGCGAGTCCGCGTATCTCTCCCTCAGCCGGGGAGAGGGAGGGCAGAACCTGATCGGCCCCGAGCTGGGGGTGGGCCTGGGGCTGATCCGCACCCGGGAGCTCCTCGCCGCCCGCGGGGTGGACGGCGGGCGGCAGTTCTTCACCCGGGCCTACGACTTCGGCTACACCCGGTCTTTAGAGGAAACCCTCCGCCTCTGGCCGAAAGAGATCCTGCTGGAGGACACCGTGCGGGTCATCCGGCGCTTCAAGCCGCAGGTGGTGGTCTCCATCTTCCCGGGCCAGCCACACCCGAATCATGGACAACACCAGGCCGCCGGCGTGACCGCGCACGAGGCCTTCCCACTGGCCGGCGACCCGAACGCCCTGCCCCAGCTCCGGGAAGAGGGGCTCCTCCCCTGGGCGCCCCAGGCGCTCTACCGCTCGGCCTTCTTCAATCCGCCGCCGGGCGCGATCTCCCTTTCGACTGCCGGGGTCGATCCCCTGGCGGGCAAGTCGCTCTACCAGATCGCCGCGGCCAGCCGCAGCATGCACCGCTCCCAGGACATGGGACGGCTGCAGGAGCTGGGGCCGCAGGAGACCCGGGTGGTCCCGGTATCCGGAGCCCCGACTGAGTCAAAAGATCTCTTCGCGGGGATCGACACCCGCCTGGTGGCCATGGCCTCCACCGTGCCCGACCCGGAGCGCCGGAGCCACGCCGGGGATCACCTGGACGCGGCGCAGGTCGTGGCCGAGCGCACCCGGGCCGCCGTCAACCCGTCCCGGCTGGGGGAGTCCGTGCCCGGCTTCGTGGAGATCCTGAAGCACCTGCGGGCTGCGCACGCCTACCTCGACCGCCCCGAAGAGCGGCCCGCGAGGGAGCTGCTCGCGGAGAAGATCGACATCGCCGAAGCGGGTCTGGCCGCGGCGGCAGGGATCGCCCTGGATGTCACGACCGAGCGCGAGGCGCTGATCCCCGGAGAGGCCTTCCCGGTTCAGGCGGTACTTTGGAACAGCGGCGGTCGCGACCTGGTCAAGGCGATCGTGGAGCTGGTACCGCAAGGAATTGCAGGGGCGGCCCAGGACCCGGCGGCGGGGGCGCTCGCCAAGTGGGACCTCCAGGCGTCCTTTCCGGCCGGGGCCCCCGTCACGGCCCCCTACTTCCTGAGGAAGCCGCTCAAGGGCGGTCTCTACGACTGGTCGGAAGCGCGACCCGAGGAGAGGGGCGAGCCCTTCGAGGCGCCGCCGATGAGGGCCCGCTTCTCCTTCACGGTGGAGGGGGTGCCCATCGAAATCGAGCGCGAGGTGGTGCACCGTCACCGGGACCAGGCCCTCGGCGAGATCCGCCGGCCGCTGCGCGTCGTCCCGAAGGTGGAAGTGGCGGCCGCGGACGAGCTGCTGGTCTGGCCGCTGGCCCGGAAGGAGCCCCGGAAGCTCCAGGTGACACTGACCTCCCACGCCGCGGAAGCCGTCCGTGGCCGGCTGGAGACATCCGGGGAAGGCTGGGGCGCGGAGCCGGTGCAGTTTGCATTGGAGCCCGGGGAGGAGCGCGCCGTCGAGCTGGCCCTGAAGCCCGCCGCGGGCCTGGCCCAGGGGAGATACCGGGTCCGCCTGTCCGCGGTGGTCGGCGGGGGCGAAGACGGCAGCCGTTACGACCTCTCCGCCCCCGTGATCGACTACCCGCACATCCGGCCGACCCCGCAGCCCGAGCCCGCCGAGGTCGCGATCAGCGCCGCGGACGTCAAGCTCCCCCCCTTGAAGAGGGTCGGGTACGTCCGCGGGGCCTCCGACCGGGTGCCGGAGCTCCTGCTCCAGGTCGGAGTGCCGCTGGACCTCCTCGACGCCCACGACCTCCTGGAAGGGAACCTCTCGGCCTACGACGCGATCGTCGTGGGCAGCCGGGCCTACGAGACCGACCCGGCCCTGGCCCGGGCCAACCCCCGGCTCCTGGGCTACGCCCGGGCCGGAGGGCTTGTGGTCGTCCAGTACCAGCAATACGCCTTCGTCGAAGGCAAGTTCGCCCCCTTCCCGGTGGAGATCGCCCGTCCCCACGACCGGGTGACCGACGAAACCGCGCCGGTGACCCTCCTCGACCCGGCCCATCCGGTCTTCAACACGCCCAACAAGATCGGCCCGCAGGACTGGGAAGGCTGGGTCCAGGAGCGCGGCCTCTACCACCTCCGCACCTGGGACCCCGCCTACGTCCCCCTGCTCGCCATGACCGACCCGGACCAGCCCGAGACCCGGGGAAGCCTGCTCGTGGCGAAGCTCGGAGAGGGGCACTACGTCTACACCGGCCTGGCCTTCTTCCGGCAGCTCCCCGCGGGAGTGCCGGGCGCGTACCGGCTGTTCGCGAACCTGTTGGCGTTACGGTAGAGGTAGACCAAGGGGACTCCTTGCGGTTCCTCTGAAATGACATCCGCGGACCGTTTTCCGTCTTTATCCCGGTAAACATTCTGGGAGGGACGGATGGCCGATCACGACAAGGCTTACAAGCGACTCTTTTCCCACGCACCGGTGGTGGCGGACCTGATCCATGGCTTCGTCCGGGAGGAGTGGGTCCAGGAGTTGGACCTCTCCACCCTGGAGCCCTTCAACGGCAGCTACGTCTCGGACGACCTGCGTGACCGCGAGAGCGACCTCGTGTGGCGAGTGCGCTGGGGCGGCGAGGAATGGGTCTACGTCTACCTGCTGCTGGAGTTCCAGTCCACGGTCGATTCTTCCATGGCCCTGCGGGTCATGACTTATCTGGGCCTGCTCTACCAGGACCTCTACCGGCGGAAGCTCCTGACTCCCTCTGGCCGGCTGCCGCCGGTGCTCTCGATTGTTCTGTATAATGGATACCGGCCTTGGGGAGCGGCTCTGGACATCTCCGATCTGGTGGAGCCCGTTCCCGGTGGCCTGGAGCGCTACCGGCCCAGCGTCCGATACATCCTGCTGGATGAGCTGAGGCTGGCCGAGTCGGAGCTGCCGTCGGTCCGCAATCTAGCCGCGGCGGTGTTCCGGCTGGAGCAGGCTCGCGGCCCGGCCGAGTACCGCGAGTTGAAGTCGGCGCTGGCCCTCTGGCTGCGCGAGCCCGAGCACGAGGAGCTGAGGCGGTCGTTCGAGACGTGGATAGGACGGGTGCTGCTGCCGTCGCGTCTGGCGGCGAAACGTCTTACCGAGTCCGAGATCAAGGAGATCCAGAGCATGCTGACCCCTGAAGAAGAAGAGTTCGGAATCGACTGGAGCCGCGATTGGGTGAGGCAGGGAAGGCGAGAGGCGATGGAGGAGGCACTGCGGGCGATGAGACGAAGTGTCCTGGCACTGCTCGGTCAGCGGTTCGGCCCGCCCTCGGAGGAAGTGCGCCGCCGGGTCGAAGGAATCGGATCACTCGACGAGCTCACCTCGATCCTGGAGCGGATCTTGACTGTACGCTCCTTGGCCGAGCTCGGTCTGGAGCCTACGGCCTAGCTCGAAGACAGGCTCATATATTTCCCACCCCAATCCATATGGACGGCGGCCAGTTCATATACCCGAGACGCAGATCTATATAGAGGAAGCTCTCCCGAGCCGATCGGACGACAGATCCATATGGACAGGGCGGCTGTCTATATGGATCTGTCTCCCTTCATATAGCCGCTTGGTTCAGGCATATGAATTTCCCATCTCCCATATGGATTTCGAGTAAATCCATATGGGTAGACAGCTCTCCCATATAGATGCTGGCCAAGTCTATATGGGGGAATGATTCCCCAACGAGAATGCCAATCGGGGTAAGATCCGCCGGGGCTCCCGCCCCTGTTCGAGACATCCCGGCCATGAGAACCATCCGAACCCTGCTCTGCGCGCTCCCGGCGCTCATCATCCTGGGCTGCGGCGACGGCCGCACCTCCCTGGTCGTCTACTCCCCCCACGGCGGCGATCTCCTCCGCCTCATGGAGAAGAGCTTCGAGGCCAAGAACCCGAACGTGGACGTCCAGTGGCTCGACATGGGCTCGCAGGACGTCTATGACCGGATCAAGTCCGAGGCCGCGAATCCCCAGGCCGATGTCTGGTTCGGCGGGCCGCAGACCATCCTCGCCCGGGCTGCCCGGGAGGGGCTCCTCGCTCCCTTCCAGCCGACCTGGGCGGATGCGATCCCCCCGGAGAGCCGGGGGCCGGACGACCTCTTCTTCGCCTCGTACCGGACCGCGGCGGTCCTGGTCTACAACTCGAAGGCCGTGTCCGCCCAGGAGGCTCCCAAGGACTGGGACGGCCTCCTCGATCCGAAGTGGAAGGGGAAGATCCTGATCCGCGATCCGCTGGCGAGCGGCACCATGCGGACCATGTTCGGGATGATCCTCTCCCGCTCCGTCGAAGAGACCGGCAGCCCGGACCGCGGCTTCGAGTGGCTCCGCCGCCTGGACGCCCAGACCAAGGAGTACCTCCAGCAGCCGGCCCTCATGATCGAGAAGCTGAACCGGCAGGAGGGGCTCGTCACCATCTGGGAGCTGACCGACCTGCTCTGGCAGCGCAAGCGCGGCTCGCCTCTGGCCTTCCACTTCCCGGCCAGCGGCACGCCGGTCATCGACGACTCGCTGGGGCTGGTCAAGGGGGCGCGCCACCCCGAGGAGGCAAAGGCCTTCATCGAGTTTGTGGGCAGCCTCGAGGGGCAGGCGCTCGCCGCCCGCGAGGCCTTCCGCCTGCCGGCCCGCACCGACATGCCCGCCGACCAGCTCCCCCAGTGGGCCCAGGAGGTGAGCCGGGACTGGAAGCCCGCCCCGGTGAACTGGGACCTCATCGAGAAGAACGGCCAGGAGTGGATGGCCACCTGGGACCGGACCATCCGCGGCAAGGGCTGAGCCGGCATGCCGTTCCTGACCCTGGACCGGCTCGACAAGAGCTTTGGCACCAACCCTGTCCTCCGCAATCTCTCCCTGGAGATCGAGAAGGGGGAGGTGCTCGCCCTCCTCGGCCCCAGCGGCAGCGGCAAGACCACCGCGCTCCGCCTGATCGCCGGGTTCGAGTCCCCGGACCGCGGCCACATCCTGGTGGACGGCGAGGATGTCACCGCCCTTCCCCCGTCCAAGCGGCGCTTCGGCATGGTGTTCCAGCACTATGCCCTCTTCCCCCACCTGACCGTGGGCGAGAACGTGGCCTTCGGCCTGACCGGCAAGGACGGCATGGACCGGCGGGTCTCCGAGGCCCTGGCCCAGGTGGACCTTCCCGGGTTCGAGGCCCGGCGGGTGGGGGAGATCTCCGGCGGCCAGCAGCAGCGCGTTGCCCTGGCCCGGGCTTTGGCGCCCGAGCCCCGCGTCCTGCTCCTCGACGAGCCCCTCTCAAACCTCGATCCCACCCTGCGCGAGCGCACCCGGCGGGAGCTCAGGAGGGCGATTCGGAAGGTCGGGATCACCACGGTCCTGGTCACCCACGAGCAGGAAGAGGCCTTCCACCTGGGGGACCGGGTCGCGGTCCTCCACGCGGGGATCCTTCAGCAGGTCGGATCTCCGGAAGAGCTCTACGAGAGGCCCGCGACCCGCTTCGTGGCCGGGTTCGTGGGCAGGGCGAGCGCGTTCCCGGGGAAGTATGAAGGAGACGGCAAGGTCCGCCTCCCCTCAGGGTTGATCTGGTCCGGGGTACCGGCCGTCGAGCTGGGACCCGGAGATGCGGTCGAGCTGGTAGTCCGTCCCGAGACCCTGGCCTTCGCGCCTGGCGGGCTGTCCGGACGGGTGGCGGAGCGGCGCTACGCCGGACCGGTCTCCTACTTCCTGGTTTCTCTGGAAGGTGGGTTGGAGGTGGAGGTCATGGCCCCAGCGGGAGCCGCTTCGGAAGGGGACGCGGTCTCAGTCGGCCTCGGAACTTCCGGGCCTCAGCCCCGTATCTTCGGAGTCGGGGCATGAAGAGGCTTCCAGTCGCCGGACTTCTCCTGGCGCTTCTCCTCGCTTGGCTCGTGGGATACCCGCTGCTGATGACGCTCGTGGAGGCTTTGAGGGGACCGGAGGGCTGGACGACCGCGCACCTGCGCGAGTTCGCCTCCCGTCCGGACGAATGGCTGGCTCTGTGGCGCAGCCTCTGGATCTCTCTCACCTCGGTGGTCCTGGCCGCGGGGATCGGCGTCCCCCTGGCCTTTCTCTTCGAGCGCACCGACTTCCCCGGGCGGCGATTCCTCGCCGCGGTCGTGGCCCTGCCTGTCGCCCTCCCTCCTCTGGTCGGCGTGATCGCCTTCCTCTTCCTCTATGGAGAGAGCGGCTTCGCCTCGCGGGCGGTCCAGTCCCTGCTGGGGCTGGAGTCCCCCCCTTGGCGGCTGGTGGGCCCCGGCGCGATCCTCCTGGTCCACGCGTACTCGATGTACGTCTACTTCTATCTCTTCACCCGGGCCGGGCTGGCGCGCCTCGACGCCGCGCTCCTGGAAGCCGCCGCCTCCCTGGGGGCGGGCCGGGCGCGGACCCTCTTCCGGGTCACCCTGCCGCTGCTCCGCCCAGCCCTGGCCGGTGCGGCGCTGCTCACCTTCATGACCTCGCTCGCCTCGTTCTCCGCCCCCTATCTCTTCGGGGGAAGCTTCCGGGTGATGACCACCCAGATCGTGGCCTCGAAGCTGAACGGCGAGACCGCGCTTTCGCAGGTGGAGACGGTGATGCTCGCCGGGCTCGCCCTGCTGGGACTGGTCGGGATGCGTTGGATCGACCGCTCCGGCTTGGCGAGTATCGCCGGGGTCGGGGTGCGGGGCGTGGCTCCGGCCCGCCGGCGGTTGGAGAGCACCTGGGCGCGGATCACGGCTGGGACGCTCGGCTGGCTGCTCGCGGCCTTCCTGCTCCTGCCCCACGCGGTGCTGCTCCTGGTTTCCTTCGTGCCGCCGTTCACCTGGACGGCTGAGGCCTTGCCGCCGGTCCTCGCGCTCGGCAACTGGGCGGGCCTCGCCCAGGCCGAGAAGCTGCGGCCGGTGGTCAACTCCCTCTGGATGGCCGCGGTGTCCACGATCGCGGCCGTGGCCCTGGGGCTGGCTGCGGCGCGGATGGCGGTCTCCCGTCCGGTGGATGGAGGCGAGCCGCGCCGGCCCTGGCTGGCGAGCGCGCTCGAGTGGCTGGTGGCCGTACCCTGGGCCGTGCCCGGGACGGTTTTCGCCATCGCCCTGGCCACGACCTTCGGGGTCAACCAGCCGTGGCTCGGGCGGTTCGTCCTGATCGGCACGCCGGTGATCCTCCCCCTGGCCTACCTGGTGCGCAGCCTGCCGCTCACGGGCCGGGGCTCGATCGCGGGCCTGCGCGGGCTCGACCCGGCGCTGGAGGAGGCCGCCGCCTCTCTCGGCGCGGGAAGGTGGCGCCGCCTGAGCCGGGTGGTCCTGCCGCTGCTCCGGCCGGCGATCGCGGCCGGGGCCGGGCTGGCGTTCATCACCGCCCTCGGGGACTTCGTCGTCTCCATCGTGCTCTACACCTTCGACACCCGCCCCATCTCCATCGAGATCCTGTCGAGCCTCCGGCTCCAGGACCTGGGGATGGCCGCGGTCTACGGCGTCCTGCTGATGACTGCGAGCGCCGCGGCGTTCCTGGTGTGGGGCCAGGGCGAGACGCGCTGATGGAGCCCCGCGGCATCAAGCAGCTCAGCGTGCTCATGGCCACGGTGTTCGTGGACATGATCGGCTTCACCATGGTCCTGCCGCTGCTCCCCTTCTACGCCACCCGGCTGGGAGCGGACGCCTCGCTGGTGGGCATGCTCGTGGCCGCCTACCCCTTCGCCCAGCTCGCGGTATCCCCGTTCTGGGGGCGGCTCTCGGACCGCTACGGCCGCCGGCCGCTGATCCTGGCGGGGCTGATGCTCTCGGCCGCGGCTTACGTGCTCTTCGGCCTGGCCGAGAGCCTGTGGCTGCTGTTCGCCTCCAGGCTCGTCCAGGGGGCCGGCGGCGGGACCACGGGCGTGGTCCAGGCCTACGTGGCCGATGCGGTGGAGCCGGAGGAGAGGACCAAGGCCCTGGGCTGGCTGACCGCGGCGACCAGCGCGGGGGTCATGATCGGCCCGGCCAGCGGCTCTCTCGCGACCTATCTCGGGCCGGAGGGGCCGGGCTTCATGGCCGCCGGCCTCTGCCTGCTCAACATCCTCTTCGCCTGGAAGTGGCTGCCGGAGCCGAAGCGGTATGCCGCCTCCACCGCCGAGATGGCCCAGGCTGGCGGGTTCATCCCGAAGCGGTCGCTGCGGCGCACCTTCTCCGAGGTGCTGCGCCACCCCACGGCTCCGGTCAGCGCGCTCATCTGGGTCTATGCCATCGGCATGATGGCCTTCATGGCCATGAACGGGGTGCTGGGGCTCTACCTGAAGGACGTCCTGGGGGTCACCGAGAAGACGATCGGCTACTTCTACGCCTACGTGGGAGGGATCTCGCTGATCATGCGGGCGCTGCTGCTGGGGCCGGCCGTGCGGCGCTTCGGGGAGATCGGGGTGACCCGCCTGGGTGCCCTGTCCCTGGTGATCGGGCTGGCCGGCATCCCCTTCACGAATGGCAGCCTGTTGGGGCTCGCGCTGGTGGTCGTCTTCGTGCCCGTCGGCACCGCCCTGCTCTTCCCGGCCACGACCTCCCTCGTCTCCCGGCGCTCGTCGCGGTCCGAGACCGGCCAGGTTCTGGGAGTGCAGCAGTCCTTCGGCGGAGTCTCGCGGATGATCGGCCCGCTCTGGGCGGGCTTCGCCTACAAGGTGGACATCCGCTACCCGTTCTGGATGGCGGCGGTCCTGATGCTGAGCGTCAGCTTCCTGACCCTCCGCATGCCGCGGGAGGAAAGGCCGGCCGTCCCGGTCAAGGCCGAGGCGGAGGCCTGAAAAGCAAAAAGACCGACGCTTCCGCCGGCCTTCCTGAGCTTGAAGTTGGTTGCGGGGGCAGGATTTGAACCTGCGACCTTTGGGTTATGAGCCCAACGAGCTACCAGACTGCTCCACCCCGCGTCACCGTTTTCAATGCCCCCCTTTCAAGGGGAGGGAGATGCTCTCACAACTCCCCGGGGCTGTCAAACGCCCCGTGCCTCCATGACAACAGGCAGGGGGACGGGTTCATTCCAGATATCCCAGCGCCCGGAGCTTGCGCTCCGCCTCCAGGCTCTCTTCGGCTTTGCCTGCTCCTTCGGTCTTGCGGAGCCACCGGGTGAGGGCCTCGCGTAGACGGTGGAAGCTCCGCCGCTCTCCGCGCAACGCGTCCTTCCCCTCGTTCGGGTCGGCCTTCAGGTCGTAGAGCGCGTAGCTCCCCTTGCCGAGGTCGTGGATCAGCTTGTGCCGGCCGTCGGCGGCGCTGCGCAGGGTCCCCTGCATGCCGTACTGGTGGGGATCGAGATCCCCTGTCGCCTCGATGAGCGGCCGCAGGCTCTCCCCCTCGAAGGTGAGGCCTTTCGTATCCATCCCCAGGTAGTCGAGCAGGGTGGGGACGAGGTCCAGGTTCTGGACCGGCTGGGTCAGGACGCGGGGCTCGATTCCAGGGATGCCGAGGAAGAGCGGGGTCTTGATGCTGGAGTCGAAGAGCGTCCGGCAGTGCTTGATGTGGCCGTGCTCCAGGAACTCCTCTCCATGGTCCGAGGCGAAGACCAGGAGCGTGTCCTCCATCCGGCCGGCGTCGCGGATCTCCTGGAGGAGCCGGGCGAACTGGGCGTCAAAGAAGGCGATCTCCTCGTCGTACAGATCCATCAGGTACTGGAGGTCCTGCGGCGTGGTCCCGGGGTCGGGAGCGCCCTTGTAGAGCATGTCGCCGATCGGGTTCGGGTTGCCGTCGCGGACGAACTTCTTGTCCGGCCGGCCCAGGGCCCAGCGCCGCTGGTGGTTCTTCGGCGGCGCGTAGGGACCATGGGGGTCCATGTAGTGGAGGTAGAGGAAGAACGGGCGCGGGTCTTCGGACCGAATCAGCGGGAACGCGGCCCGGTTGACGCAGGCGGCGTTCTTCCAGACGCAGTCCTCATGGAAGGTCTCGAACCCGCGACCAAACCCGGCGCCCGGGTTGAACCGCCCTGGCGTGTTGCGCACCACCGGGCTCGCCGAGACCGCCGCCGTGCGGAAGCCGCGCTCCTGGAGGATCTCGGCGATCGACGGGATGCTCTCCGGGATTCCGAGCGGGCTCGGCTGCGGCTGGCCCAGGAACGCCGAGGGGTAGCGCGAGGTCAGGATCGAGTTGGCCGAGGGGAACGTGCAGGAGGCCTGACTGCGGGCGTCCGCGAACTTGAGCGACTGCGCGGCAAAGGCGTCGACGTTGGGGCTCGTGGGCCGGGCATAGCCGTAGGTGCCCAGGTGGTCGGCCCGCAGAGTGTCGACCAGGATGAAGATGACGTTGCGCGGCGGCTCGGGCTTGGAGCAGGCCGCGAGCGCCAGGATCAGGAGAAGCAGGGCCGGACGCATCAATCGGCCAGGTGGATCAGGAACTCCCGCTCGATCAGGTCGCGGAACTGCTGCAGGCGCTCGAGCCGGGCTTCCCCTTTCCGGGCCTCGACGATGATGACGTGCGGCAGATCCGGAGCGTCGGCGTAGATCTCGTGGCGCTCGATCCCCTGGAAGACCGGCAGCTCGCTTTCGCCGTAGCGGCACCAGCGCACCAGGTCGAAGCCGCACGCCTCCAGGGCCTCGCCCAGGATGTGGCGGTTCCAGAGGAACTGGTGGCGCCAGCCATGAAAGGCGCGGTTGATTTGCAGCGCGGCCATCCGCTTGGTCTCGTCGTCCAGGTCGAGCCGGTAGTGCGTGACCCAGACCCACTCCAGGTTCGGGGTGGACATCCGCAGCCAGCCGCCGGGCGCGAGGACATGGTGGCACTCCTGGATGAAGTTGACGGCGTCGGCGAGGGCCAGGTGCTCCAGGAAGTGCTCGGCGAAGACGGCCTCGGCATCCGAGAAGCCCAGCCCCTTGGTGACGTCGCAGACCACGTCCACCCCGGGGATCGCCTGGATGTCCATGTTCACCCAGCCCTCCAGGCGCGCCTTGCCGCTCCCTACGTGGAGGCGCAGGGGGCCGGGAGGCGGGACGAAGGCCGCGGGAGCCTCGGCGGCGGTGGTTATGGTCTCGTCAGCCATCATCGAGCGGGGGAGTCTAACATTTCGGCGCGACAGGCAGCCCGGCCGCGATACACCCGGCGAGCCCGCCCTCGACCGCGAAGGCCTTGGGGAAGCCCTCCTCCCTCAGCTTCGCCGCCACCCGGGCGGCCAGGCCGTCGCCCAGTCAGGTGCAGTACGCGAGGATCCAGCCATCCCGCGGAAGACGATCGAGCATCCCGGGCAGCCCGCGGGTCCCCTCGGCCCGCAGATCCCCCTCGATCCGCTCGCCGGAGCGGGCATAGGCGGATCGCCCGCGGACGTCGAGCACGGTCGCGGATTCGCCCCGTTCGAGCCGACGCCGGACCTCCCCGGGGGATATTTTCAGCGTTTCGGGCATCCGGCTTGCTTCCCACAGGCGCAGCAGGTTGTTTTTCCTTGTAAACGTTAGGGTTTTGCGGATAACCTTTCGTGGTTGAAGTCTACCGGACGTCAGTTGCTTCAGAGGAGGGGGAATGTTCGTCATCGAAGAAATCGTGGCCCACGAGATCCTTGACTCGCGGGGCAACCCGACCCTGGAGGTCGAAGTCATCCTGCAAGGGGGCGTATGGGGCAGGGCGGCGGTGCCGTCCGGGGCCTCGACCGGGGAACGGGAGGCGCTCGAGCTGCGCGACGGCGGCAAGCGGTACCGCGGCAAGGGCGTGCTCAAGGCCTTGACGAACGTGCACGAGGAGATCGCGCCTCCGCTGCGCGGCCTGGATGTCCGCGACCAGGCGCGGATCGACCGCCTGCTGATCGAGCTCGACGGCACCCCCGACAAGAGCCGGCTCGGCGCCAACGCCACGCTGGCGGTCTCCCTGGCCGTGGCCCGCGCCGCGTCCAAGGCCTGCGACCTGCCGTTCTACGCCTACCTGGGCGGACCCGCGGCCACGGTCCTGCCCATCCCGCTGCTCAACGTGCTCAACGGCGGCGCCCACGCCGACAACACGGTCGACGTCCAGGAGTTCATGCTCGTCCCCCTCGGCTTCGACCGCTACTCCGAGGCGCTGCGCGCGGGCGTGGAGATCTACCACACGCTCAAGGAGATCCTGAAGAAGGAGAAGATGGTCACGGCCGTGGGCGACGAGGGGGGCTTCGCCCCGAACCTGAAGAGCAACCGCGACGCCCTGGACTACCTGATCCGCGCCATCGAGGGGGCCGGCTACAAGCCGGGATCGCAGGTGGCCCTGGCCCTGGACGTGGCCGCCAGCGAGCTGGTCGAGAAACGCCGCGGCTCCAAGGTCACTTACAAATTGGAGGGCGAAGGCCGCAAGGGGCTCTCCAGCGCCGACATGATCTCTACCTACCGCGAGTGGATCGACGCCTACCCGCTGGTTTCCATCGAGGACGGCCTGGCCGAGGACGACAACGCCGGCTGGAAGGAGCTGACCGCCGAGCTCGGCAGCCGGGTGCAGCTCGTGGGCGACGACCTCTTCGTGACCAACCCGGCGATCCTCGCCGAGGGGATCCGCAACGGCCTGGCCAACGCCCTGCTGGTGAAAGTCAACCAGATCGGCACCCTCTCCGAGACGCTGGAGGCGGTGGAGATGGCCAAGACCCACGCCTACGCCAACATCATCAGCCACCGCTCGGGCGAGACCGAGGACACCACCATCGCCGACCTCGCCGTTGCCATCCGCTGCGGCCAGATCAAGACGGGCGCCCCGTGCCGCAGCGACCGGGTCGCCAAGTACAACCGCCTGCTGCGCATCGAGGAGGAGCTGGACAACGTGGCCTCGTTCCCCGGGGCTTCGGCGTTTCCACGCTGGTCTCCTTGACCAAGACCCCCGCGCCCGCCCGGCCCGATTCGTTCCGCCCTGTGGTGGGCGCCACAGTCCTCCTTTTCGTCGCTCTCCTGGGGATCGCGGCCTGGAAGAGCTCCCGGGACCTCGCCGCGGCCCGGGAGCGCGAGCGCCTGCTCGATACCCGCATCGAGGAGACCCGGGACCGGATCGGCGGCCTGCGCGGACGCATCGAGCGCCTGCGCTCCGACCCCGGCACCCTGGAGCGCCTCGCCCGCGAAGACCTCGGGATGGTCCGCCCGGGCGACGTGATCATCGAGCTGCCGGACCCCTCCCCAGGCAAGCACCCGTAACAATTCGCCGGGCCGGTACGCCTGAGTCCGGCGAGATGAGCATCTACTCCAGAGCGCTGCAGCGATCGTCCGCTCCCGCCCCGGCCAGAGGCCCGGCGCCGCGCCCCATGGGACCGGCCGCCGGAGCCTTCTCCCCCGCCGGCCACGACTTCAGCCAGGTCAGCATTCACGCTGACTCTCAGGTCGCCAAGCCGCGCCAGACGACGAAAAAGGCCTCCGAAGTCTGCCCCACGTGCGCCTGCTCCGAGAAGCAGACCCTCCGGCTCGACGGGATGCGGCAGGAGGCGATGGACCTCTTCGATCATGCCGCCGGGAAGCTGCGAAGCTCGGCCAAGGATGCGATCCCGCTTTTCGAGCAGTCTTTCGGAGAGGGGAGCGCCACCCGGGCGAACATCGGCCAGGTCCTCCGGGTCCTGGACGGTGCCGCAAGGTTCCTGAAGAGGTCCAAGGCCGGCGAGAACATCCATTGCGACAGCACGAGCTCTTCGGCCGGTTGCGGAGGGAACGCGACCGCGTTTCACGAAGGCGGCCACATCGTCGTCTGCTCGGGCAACGGGTCGTCCGAAAAGATGCTCGACCCTCCGCAGGTCGAGGACGCCGTCCGGGAGGTGCAGACAAGCGACGGCACGAGCCAGTTCAACGTGGATCCGGCGGCGACCGAGGAGAAACAGAAGGAATCCGACGAGCAACGGGACGCCGAGCTGACGGCGGTCCTGGCTCACGAGGCCATCCACAACCAGATCCAGCCGGGCGTCGTCGACGTGAACCGCGGCGAGCGCCTGTTCCAGTTCCTGGGCAAAGGCGCCAAGCGCGTGGACCTGTCGCCGATCGCGCTGAAGAACCCGGACAGCCTCGTGTCGTTCGCCTTTTCCTTCCAGAGCTCAGGAAGGGGGCTCGAGACATCCGAGAAGCTGTCCGGCGCGCTCTCGATCCGGCCGCTGCTCGGAAGAGAGGATGCGGAGCTCGCCGTCGCGATGGCCCAGGAAGCCATCGAGCAGGCCGAGAAGCGGATCCGGGTCCTTCATTCCGAGGTGGACTCCGTCAAGGGCGGACCCAGCTCCTGGCAGGACTTCGCGCCGGCTTCCCAGGATCTTGCCGGCCTGCTGAGGAGCTCCGGCGAGACGGCGCTTGGCAGCCCGGATGCAGCGGCCGCGAAGCGTCTGGCGCAGATCCTGGAGGGCCTCTCCGGAGTCAGGCAGGAGCTGGTGGCGAAGGAGACCGTCGTCGCGCGCCGGTTCGTCCGGAACAAGCCGGACGAACGCGTCGAGATCGCCATCCCCAAGTGGCGGGAGTTCCGCGGCCTCGCTCCCGCGGACCAGATCCAGCTCCTGTTGGGAGAGCTGCTGCGCCGGGACCCGAGGACGGCCGGTCTGACCGGCTTCGTCTGGGAGCACGCGCGGAAGCACGGCGGCTTCAAGATCTGACCTCTCCAGAGGACAACCGCTCCACCTCCGTGGGCACCGCCCCGCCTCTCTTTTCCTCACTCCACTGAAAACAAAGCGCTTTCGCAATCCGCGGGAGCTGGCACGTGCCTTGCCTTTTAGAGAGGGGACTGGAGATCCCTGGCTCCCCTCTTCCAGGGACGCGGATAACCCAGAGGAGGTAACGACCATGAGACCGCGAATGAACCGACCGAGCCCCTTCACGGCCGCCATGGCCGTTCTGCTGACCGTCCTGCTCGGGTGCGCGAGCACCGCGGGAGCCGGCTTGAACCTCGTGTCCCTCGACCAGGAGTGGGGGATGCGGAACGACCTCCGCGCCCAGGTGTCGCAGCAGGCACGGGTCGTGGACAGCTCCTATCTGAACACCGTAGGGCGGCGGATCGCCAGCCAGACCCCGCTGGGCAACCGGCGCTGGGACTTCGCCATCGTGCAGGACAGCTCCGTGAATGCCTTCAACCTGCCGGGCGGCCTGGTATACGTCCACTCCGGCCTGATCGCCGAGGCGGACACCCTGGCCGAGCTGGCCGGTGTGCTCGCCCACGAGATCGGCCACGGTTCTGCACGGCACGGGACGCAGCTCATGACCCGGGCCTACGGCTACAACGCGATCGCCGGCCTGCTGCTGGGGCGGAACCCGAGCCAGGGCAAGCAGATCGCGGCCCAGCTCCTGGGCACCGGCATCCTGACCAACTACAGCCGCGAGGCGGAGCGCGAGGCCGACCGGCTGGGCGTGCACTACACCTACCAGGCCGGTTATGACCCGCAGGGCATGATCGGCTTCTACGGCGAGATGCTGGACATGCGGCAGAGCCGGCCGAACAAGGTCCAGCAGCTCTTCTCCACCCATCCGTTGACCGACGAGCGCATCCGGAACATCCAGGCCGAGGCGAGCAAGCTGCCGCGCCGCTCCTCCCTGACCAACGACACCAACAACTTCCAGAACTTCCGCTCCCAGTTCCGGTAATTGATCCCGTTCCCCCTCTCCCCTGCCCTCTCCCCCGTGCCGGGGGAGAGGGGGAAAGACAGGCTCCCTCTCCCTCACGCAGGTGAGGGAGAGGGTTGGGGAGAGGGAGGATGGGATCAAACTAAAACGCCCCGCTCGGGAAGGGTCCCGGCGGGGCGCGCGCGATTAGTCGAAGGCTCAGGAGACTTTGACGACGTTCTTCGCCTGAAGGCCCTTCGGCCCTTCGACAACATCAAAAGTGACCTTGTCCCCCTCGCTCAGGGTACGGAACCCCTCAGCGACGATTGAGGCGTGGTGGACGAAGACGTCCGGCCCCTGTTGGCGCACGATGAACCCGTAACCTTTCGCATCATTGAACCATTTCACGACACCTTGTTCAGACATACTCTCAGCTCCTTGAAACAAGTGTTTCCGTTTCGCCGCGTTGCCGCGGCCACCTCCGCCCCTCTACGAGGGACAAAAAAGAATCAAGAAAACCCTTCAGCTCTCCTCACCCGAGCAGCCCCGCACCCTCCGCCCTCCACCCTCCACCCTCCAATACCGCGGTACCGCTCGGCCAGTATGCCTAACCCGGGCTGACCCAGCCCTGGCGCTCTCGATATTCCGATCCCTTGTACACTCGTTCTCTCCGGGAATTTCGTTGCGCTATGGATGGATCTGCTGCGGGGGTAAACGGAAATCAGGCAGGCGATTCTTCGAAGCCGGGTCCCATCTGTTCGTCACTCTTTACGGAATGGTGACATCTCTGGAGGGAAAACACAAGAGGGTGTCGGAGGCAAGGGGTACAATCCTCCCTCCCGCTCTCTCTGGAGGTAACCCGTGACCTCGACCCGCATCCCCAGAAAGCTCGATCCGGCGGAGATCCGCGTGCTCGGCGCGCTCCTGGAGAAGGAGCAGACCACCCCGGAGGCCTACCCGCTGACGGTGAACTCCCTCCTCCTCGCCTGCAACCAGAAGACGAACCGCGAGCCGGTCACGGACCTGACCGAGGAGCAGGTCATCGACGCCCTGGAGCGGCTGCGCCAGGAGGTGCTGGTCTGGCGGACCGAGGGGGCGCGCAGCGAGAAGTGGCAGCAGAGCGTCGTGCGCCGCTGGGGTCTGGACCGGGCGGGCAAGGCGTTGATGACGCTGCTCCTCCTGCGGGGACCCCAGACCCCCGGCGAGCTCCGCACCCGCAGCGAGCGCCTGCATCCGTTCTCTTCGGTCCAGGAGGTCGAAGACGCGCTCCAGCGCATGGCCTCCATGGACGAGCCGCTCGTCATGGAGCAGCCCCGCCGCCCAGGACACAAAGAGACCCGCTGGACCCATCTTGTCGGGGACGTGGCCGAGCCGGCCCCGGCCCGGGAAGCGCCCGCGCGGGTCGAGCCGGATCTGCCGGCCGGCCCCCTCCCTGGAGCGCTCTCCACCCGCGTCGCGAAGCTGGAGGAGATCGTGGCGAAGCTGACCGAGGACGTCGAGACGCTGAAGTCGCTGCTGAGCTAGGGTTGATCCGTCCCCCCTCTCCCCCGGTACCGGGGGAGAGGGAGCTAGACCACCTCGATCCGCGCCGGGCCGTCCAGGACCTCGCCGATCTCCGCGGCGCGGTGGCCGCTGGCGCGGAGGGCTTCCAGGAGCGGTCCCGCCTGCTCGGGCGGGGTCGAGAGCAGAAGCCCGCCGGAGGTCTGGGGATCGTAGAGGACCTCGCGGCGGACCCGGTCCAAGCCGACGCGGTCGGTGAAGACCGGCGCGACGTTGGCCTCGTTGGCGTCGGTGCAGCCCGTGGAGATCCCCTTCTCGACCAGACGGTAGAAGCCGTCGTGGACCGGCAGGCGCTCGAAGACGAGGCGCAGGCCCGCCCCGGACGCCTTGGCCATCCCGAGGGCATGGCCGGTGAGGCCGAAGCCGGTGACGTCGGTCGCGGCGTGGACGCCGTGCGCCAGGGCCAGCCGGCTCGCCTCGGCGTTGAGGCGCTCCATCTCGCGCAGGACCGGCTCCAGGGCGGCCTCGTCGATCCGGTCCACCTTGAAGGCGTTGATGAGGACGCCGGTGCCCAGGGGCTTGGTGAGGATCAGCCGGTCCCCGGGCCGGGCTCCGGCATTGGTGAGGAGGCGGTTGCGGTCCGCCTCGCCGATGACCGCGAGCCCGAACTTGAGCTCGGGATCGCGCACGGAGTGTCCGCCGAGCAGCACGGCTCCGGCTTCGGCCAGGGCCGCGGCCGCCCCTTCGAGGATGCCGTTCAGGGACTTGGCGTCGGGATCGTCCAGGGGCGGGAAGCAGCAGAGGTTGAGCGCGAACAGCGGCCGGCCGCCCATGGCGTAGACGTCCGAGAGCGAGTTGGCCGCGGCCACCCGGCCGAAGCGGCGGGGATCGTCGCAGACCGGGGTGATGAAGTCGGCCGTGGCGACGAGGGCGTGGTCTCCGAGGAGGTAGACTCCGGCGTCGTCCGCGGTCTCCGGACCGACGAGGATCCTCTCATCCCGTCCGGCGAGCCGGACGAGCGGGCCGATCATCTCGGAAAGGTCCCCCGGACCTATCTTGGCCGCTCAGCCGCCGGTCGTGGCGCAGGCGGTCAGG
>Ga0190265_10000210_pt1 | contig 54256 bp, 54 predicted proteins | sample Popmic124T_FD_133135 | JGI IMG/M metagenome (GOLD analysis project Ga0190265, IMG submission 133135) | Populus adjacent soil microbial communities from riparian zone of Indian Creek, Utah, USA - 124 T | ecosystem: Environmental > Terrestrial > Soil > Riparian zone | place: USA: Utah | collected... | reverse complement strand
TGATGCTGAGATGCTCGTTGGGGACGATCAGGTCCGGATCGAAGAGCTGCTTCTCGCCGAGGCCGTCGCAGCCCGGGCAGGCGCCCTGCGGTGCGTTGAAGCTGAACAGGCGCGGCTCGATCTCGGCGATGGTGAAGCCGGAAACCGGGCAGGCGAATTTCTCGCTGAAGACGATGCGGCCGGGAGGGGCGTTGTCGCTGAGGACGGCGCGTTCGTGGGCCTCCTCCAGTGCCTTGGCGACGCCGGTGCGGGCCGTGCTGTTGTCGGCGCCGCCGGCTTCGACGGCGGAGGAATTGGGGCCCTCGGCATTTCCCGGATCCGTTCGGGCTGAGCTTGTCGAAGCCCTGCCCTTCTCTCTTTCGCCCGCAGGAAAAGACAGCCCTTCGGCAGGCTCAGGGCGAACGGTGTTTCCAGTGTCCCCTTTCACAGGATCGGCCGGGTCCAAATAGACGAGCCCCTCGGCCAGCTTCAGCGCCTGCTCCAGCGAATCCGCCAGCCGCGTCTCGATGCCGGCGCGGACGACGAGCCGGTCGACCACCACTTCGATGTCGTGCTTGTATTTCTTGTCGAGCGCGGGGGCGTCCTCGATCTCGTAGAAGGTGCCGTCGATGCGGACCCGGGTGAAGCCCGCTTTCTGCCATTCCGCCAGTTCCTTTCGATATTCGCCCTTGCGGCCGCGCACGGCGGGGGCGAGCAGGAAAAGGCGGGTGCCCTCGGGCAGGGCCATCACCCGGTCGACCATCTGGCTCACCGTCTGGGCGGAAATGGGCAGGCCGGTGGCGGGCGAATAGGGTACGCCGACGCGGGCCCACAGGAGCCGCATATAATCGTAGATCTCGGTGACGGTGGCGACCGTGGAGCGCGGGTTGCGGCTGGTCGTCTTCTGCTCGATCGAGATTGCGGGCGACAGGCCGTCGATATGGTCGACGTCGGGCTTTTGCATCATCTCGAGGAACTGGCGCGCATAGGCGCTGAGCGACTCGACGTAGCGGCGCTGTCCCTCGGCATAGATGGTGTCGAAGGCGAGCGAGCTTTTGCCCGAGCCGGACAGGCCGGTGATGACCGTCAGCGTCTCGCGCGGAATGTCGACGTCGACATCCTTGAGATTGTGCTCGCGTGCGCCGCGGACGGAAAGGTGGGTGAGCATAAGCGAAGCTGTTCCAGATTTGTTCTATTTTGGCAAGGGACGTCCCGTCCGAAACAGTCCGAAACGCGACCAAAGCGAGATGGGTGCGGCGCCGCCGGTTGGCAAGCGCGGCTTCGCGCGGGGCTTTCCAGACGCGCCCTTTGAAACCGCGGATGAACGAGCCGGCCACGATGAATTCAGACGCGACATGCAACAGACGGCGCAGGTTGGAGTTTTCCTGAAGAGGTGTCGCAATGCGCTTGGGTCAATATTCCGTCCGGTTCGCCGGCACGCTCGCCGTAGCTCTGGCGCTTTCCGCCTGCAATCCCGGTGCTCAGCGGGCGGAGGACGCGGCGGCCGAGACTGCTTATGCCGAAGCGCTGCCGATGTCCGCCGCGCCGGACGGGACGCCGCTCGCGCTCGCGCCGGGGCTCTCGGCGCTGCCGGCGGCCGCGCCGCTGGGCTATGCCTATGCGGACTCGCCGAGCGGCGACGACTATGCCTGGATCGACCGCGCCGACATGCTCCTCGATACGATCGGGGACGCTCCGCCCGATTATGCCTTCGGTTATGACGACGTGGAGCCGTGGGCGTGGCAGACGCAGGACGATTATCTGACCTTCGCCGAGCCGATCGACGGCGGCTATCGCTATTATTATTACGAGCCCGGCGCGGCCGCGCCGTTCCTCGTGCGAAGCCCGGATTACAGCTACGGCTATCGCGACGGCCGGGTGGCGGCGGTTTACGGAGCCGATGGACGGATCCTGTCCCGCGCCGCGGCGCTGCGTCAGGCGCAGGCGGCGTCGCGCTACTATGCCCGTGCCCGCACGCTGCATGCGGCCCGGGACCGCAATCGCAGGGCGGTCGCCGCGCCGCGCTGGGCCGTGCGGCGCCCGGCGGTGGTCGCAGCCCGGCGCGATTGGGCGCAGGCGCGCCAGCGGCAGGCGTTCTGGCGGGCCTATCGCGAGCGTCAGGACGCGGTCGCACTGCGCGAGCGGCGGGGCGCCGAGCGACAAGCCCGCGCCGCCGCGGCGCAGCGGTTCGATCTCTGGCAGCGGGCGGATTTCCGCGGCTCGCCGCCCCGCCTCTATGACCGCACGGCGCCGCGGCGGGCGGCACAGGCGCAGCGTCAGCAGGCCCAGGCCCAACGCCAGCAGGTACAGACCCAGCGTCAGCAGCAGACGGAGCGTCAGCAGGCCCAGGCCCAGCGTCAGCAGGCCCAGGCCCAACGCCAGCAGGTACAGACCCAGCGTCAGCAGGCCCAGGCCCAGCGTCAGCAGGCCCAGGCCCAACGCCAGCAGGTACAGACCCAGCGTCAGCAGCAGGCTCAGGCCCGGCGGCAGGCTCAGACCCAGCGTCAGCAGGCTCAGACCCAACGCCAGCAGGCACAGACGCGTCGGGCGGCGCGACAGCAGCAGGCCGAGGCCCGGCGGCAAGCCGCGCGGGCTCCGACGCGGCAGCGGATCGCTCCGCCTCAAGCCCAGCGCCGCCAGCCGGCTCAGGCCCGCCAGGCGGCGCGTCAGCAGCCGCGGGCGCAGGCGCAGCCGCGTCAGGCGGCGGAGTCTCGGCGGCGGGCCGCGCAGGCTCCGGCACGGCAGCGGACCGCTCCGGCCCAGGCCCAGCGCCGGCGCGAGCAGCCGCAGCCCCGCCGATAAAGGCGCGCTCGACAGTCTGTGTCAGGTGGCGACGGTGGAGCGCGGGTTGCGCGAGGTCGTCTCCTGCTCGATCGAGATGGCGGGAGAGAAACCCTCGATATGGTCGACGTCGGGCTTCTGCATCATTTCGAGGAACTGGCGCGCATCGGCGCTGAGCGATTCGACGTAGCGCCGCCCCTCCCCATAGATGGTGTCGAAGGCGAGGCTCGACTTGCCCGAGCTCGACAGGCCGGTATGATCGTCAGCGTCTCGCGCGGAATGTCGACCTCGACGTCCTTGAGATTGTGCTCGCGCGCGCCGCGGACGCTTAGGTGGGTCAGCATACGGAAAACCTATGCTGAATGAGATGAGTGAGCATGGGCCGGTCGTGTTCCAGATTTGTTCTGTTGTTAATCGGGGTCGCGCCGGGCGTCAACGCGGGTGAGGCGCAGATGGGGGCACGGCGGGGCGGAGGCAGGCGCAGCTAAAGCAGATTCCCCTGCGTCTCCGTCGCCTCCCGCCGCGCCCGCCTGAGCGCCACCAGCGGGTCGACGAAGGGGATGGCCGGGCGCTTGCCCTGAAACAGCTCGGCCAGCGTCAATATCTGCAGGCGGGGCCAGCCGCGGTCGAACTCGTCGGTGAAGCGCTCCACGGCGGCGGTTTCGCGAAGCATCGGCCCCGTCGGCGGGGCGGCGGTGACGAAGATGCCGATCGGCGCTTTCTCGCGCTCCATCGCGCTGTGCAGGTCGCGGATCATGGTGACTCCGACATTCTGTCCGCCCTTGATCGAGATCAGGGCCTTTTCGGTCCGCTTGCCGTCAGGCTTGAAGTAGATGATCCCGTCGACGCCGCCGTCGGCACCCTTCTTCTTGCCGTCGACCGGGACTCCGTCGACCATCGACAATGCCCACCATTGGAACTGATATTTGTCGCGCCGCGCGAGATCGAGCGCCGATGCAAGGTCCTTGGGCGTGCCTTCGACGGTGAATTTGGCGTCGGGGAAGGCCTCCTTCATCCGCCGCTCGATCGCCGAGATGGCGAGATGGGTGATGTCGATGCCGATCCAGCGCCGGCCGAGCCGCTCGGCGGCGTGGACGGCGGTGCCGCAGCCGCAAAACGGGTCGAGCACGATTTCGCCCTCGTTGGTCGAGGCGGCGATGATCCGCTCGAGCAAGGCCAGCGGTTTCTGGGTCGGATAGCCGAGCCGCTCCTTCGAATTGGGGTTGAGGACGGGGCAAGCCGAAACCAATCGGTTATGGAGCAAACGGCGCCCGGACCGGCGCGCGCGGCGATGAGCCGCCGTCACCGTCCATGCCGGCCACGACGCCTGGGCCGCCCCTGGCCAGCCCGGATATGCTTCGCCGCGGACCGGATTCGGCTGCATTGGCGCTTGCATCTTCGCCGAAGATTGTAGACCTTCATCGACGACGACTCGGGCCCGGACGGGGCGCGGGATCGTCAGCCCCTTCCCTCTGCGGGGGTAGCCGGACGGCGGCGGACATTCGGGTCCGCCTCGCCGTGTCCGGCGGCCCGGACGATCGCGCCGCGATCCGCCCGACACGAGGAGGGAAACATGCCGATCGATCTGACCAAACCCGCCGGGGACGTGAGCGTAGACCCGGGCTCCCCTTACCGCCCGCTGTTCGAAAAGCTGCAGGGCAACATCCTGAAATCGCACGGCCGCAACGTCGAACGCCACGTCTTCCTGAGGTTTACCGGCGCTCCGGCCGCGGTTCGCGCCTGGATCAGCGGCACGATCGCGCCCAAGGTCCTCACCGCCGCCGAGCAATATGACCAGGCCCGCAAGCGGCGCGAGGATCCCAACTTCGACGGCGGCTTCGTCACGCTCTTCTTCCTGTCGGCGCAAGGCTATCGCTATCTGGGCTTCAACCCGGGAAGCTTCGATTCCAGGGCCTTCAAGAAGGGCATGAAGGACCAGGGCGACGGCCTGGTCGAGGACTTTTTCAGCACCGGCAACAAGGATCCCAAGCCGATCCGCTGGGAAGCGGGCTATCGGCAGACGGTCCACGCCATGGTCCAGCTCGGCGACGACGAGGAGGACGAAACCCGACTGCTCAACGCGCTCTCGCTGCTGCAGACGGAACTCGCCGGACTTGCCGAGATTCTCGCGGTCGAAACCGGCCGGGCGCTTCGGCGCACGGTGGACGAGGGCACGGCAACCGAGCGCATCGAGCCGATCGAGCATTTCGGCTATTTCGACGGCATCAGCCAGCCGCTCTTCACCGCCGAGGACCTCCAGCATTATTATGCCGACGGCAAGGGGACCGCCGCCGCCGGCAATTGGGATCCGGGCGCGAGCCTTGACCTGGTCCTCGCCGACGATCCCTTCACCGGCGAGGAAGACGCTTATGGGAGCTATCTCGTCTATCGAAAGCTCTACCAGAATTTCGGCGAATGGGAGTCGCGCGTCACCGCCTGCGCTACGGCGACCGGCCATTCGGGCGAGCTCGCCGGGGCGATGGCGGTGGGCCGATTCAAGGACGGCACGCCGGTGGTCGATTTCAACGCGCCGACCGCCGATTACACCAACGATTTCGTCTTCAAGACGCTGGATCCGGACGGGTTCAAATGCCCCGCCCACGCCCATGCCCGCAAGGTCAATCCGCGCGGCACGACCCCGTCGACCTCGGCCGCGTCCGAGCGCAAGCGGCGGATCGCGCGGCGCGGCATCCCCTATGGCAAGCCGATGCCCGAAATCTGCGACTCCGAGCAGACCGATCCCAATCCGGCGGCCGAGCGGGGGCTGCTGTTCCTGTGCTTCCAGGCCAATGTCGAAAAGCAGTTCGAGTTCATCCAGCGCACCTGGGTCGACAATCCGAACTTCCCCGACAACGTTCTCAACCTGCCGTTCCAGGACGATACCGGCGACGATCCGCTGATCGGCCAGGATCAGAACGAGAAGCAGCGCTGGCCCAAGCAATGGGGCAATTCCGGGGCGGGCCGCAAGAAGTTCAATTTCGAGGCGGCGGTGATGCTGAAGGGCGGGGAATATTTCTTCGCGCCGAGCCTGCCGTTCCTCAACGGGCTGTAGGAGGCCGGCGGGGGGCGGTCGCGCGGTCCGGCGGCGGGGCGAGGAAGGCGGCGAGGACGGGCCCGACGTGCTCGGGCCGCTCGACGATGAAATTGTGGCCGAGCCCGGGGAAGACCTGCGCCCGGGCGGCCGGGAAGGCGGCGACGAGCGAGCGGCGATGCTCGGCCGGGAAGATCTCGTCGCGGCCGCCCGAGAGGATCAGCACCGGCGCGCCGATATCGGCGGCGTAGCGCCCGACCGGCGTTTCGACGAGCTCGCGGATCACCGAGCGCCAGACGTGCGGGCGGACCGCCGCGATCTCGGGCTCGGCGAAGCGGACGAAATCGGGATCGACCGGGGTCGGGCTGGCGGCGGGGCTCCAGGCGCGCAGGAAATCGGCCTTGGCCGCGATCGGCTCGCGCAGGCGGCTCGCCACCCGCCCCGGCAGCCGGTCGACCTTCAGGCCATGGCGACAACGTGACGGTCATCGTCGAGGGCGCGATCATCCTTTCGAAGGCGCTGAACGACAAGGGGCTGATGGGCAGCCACACGCGGCTGTTCCGGCATCATGTCAAGCTGGTCATCGGCCCTGATTGGGGAGACCGCCCGACGACATTGCAGATTTTATTCTCGGCCTCCCCAGCAACGGTCGTGCGCGATCCTGTCCGACGACCGGTAGATGCGCCTCCCAATTGACTCGACAAACCTCAAAAAGGTCAGCAGCTTCGAGAGGGGGGAGAGTGTATTGCGAGTCGCTCTGCTATTCGTGTTTCTGCTCGGCGGCTGCGCCTCGGTTCAGGCTGGCGGGCGCCAGCAGACGTTCTTCCATCTCGGCGCGACGTCGGTAACAGTTCCCCAAACCCAGGGCGATGTTTCGGCCATAAGCGTCAGCACGCTCGGAATTGGCTGGGAAGAGGGCATTTTTCTTGGTTGGCGGTCCAGCAATTGGATCACGGCTGATCCTGCGAATTGCCAGTTGTTGATCGTCATCCGATCCGACGTCGAAGCCGCCAATGCCATTCAGATCATCAATGCGCTGGGAGGACAGAGGCAATGCATCGTCGACTATACAAATACGCTACGCCGCTAGCTTTGCTCCTGCTGAGCGGCGGCTGCGTCCAGATGACGCGGCACAGCAACATGATCGTGTTCGGAACCAATACCTCGCTGGGGGTGCGGGTGGGGACGAGCGCAACCAGCGTCCCGGAAATCCAGGTGGGCTATTCGCGGCAGGAGGCGGTTGCCATGCCGGTCGTGGCGAACGTCGCCAACACCACGTCCGCCGACGGATCGACGGACCTCCTCGTGCCCTGCAACCTTAATCAGGCGGTGACAGTCACGGGCGGGGCGCAATTCGCCGTCCACCCCTGCTCGCTGGTCGCGATCAACGGCAGCGCGATGGACAGCTATTCGGTACTCGCGAGCTTCGGGGCCAATTTCGACGCGAGCCAGAGCACGACCGCGACGGCCAAAGGCGGGCTCGCGCAATATTTCGCGACCGGCATGGCCGCCCAGATTCTCGCGCTCCGCGGCGGCGCCTCGGTGGTTTCGGTCGGCGAGGCCGCGCGCGCGGCCGCCGCCACCCCGCCGTCGGAGGCGACCGTGCGTGCCTTGTTCGGCAATCCGGTCGCCTTCGGCGTCGGCGAGAGCATGGCTCCACCCTATGACGCTTTCGAAGCGGCGCTGCTGAGCAAGCTGGATTCGACTGCCGATACCGATCTGCTCACCCGGCTGGGCGCGTTCGAGCAGGCGGCCGACATCCCCGCGGCGGTGCGGATCGCCGGCACTTGCGCCACCAGGGCCGCCTGCCGGGACGCAATCGCGGACAATGCCTATCGCCAGTCCTTCCTGACCCGCCGCGGCGCGATGGAAACCGCGCTTGGCCAGTGGAATTGAGGGGAGAGAGAGGATGGCAACGACACGGATTTTCGTCACCAAGGACGCCGCGCTCGCCGCGCAAACGGCGGGCTTTTGGGGAAAGGACCCGGCAAAGTACAAAGTCCTGCCGATCGGACCGACGGCCGAGATCGAGATATCGGAGGCCGACCAGTCCGCAATGCACTGGCAGAGTGCCGGCGGCCCCTGGTTCGCGGTGGTCGTTACTCTGGACGCGGCACCCTGAATCGGCCGAGGCCGCCAAGGCACTTGCACGTCGGGTCGATCGAGTTTCGTCCCTGTCCCGGTTCGGCGCTCGGCCCCGGTCGATGGCGGGGTGGCGTTTCGCGCAATCCCCGGATGACGCGCGGCCGCGATGGCATTAGCTTGGGCGACAAGGGGGATTCGCCTTGCGCCATTTGATCCTGATCGCCGCCCTCGCGCTTTGGGCCGCTCCGGCCGCCGCCCAGGAGGTGCGCCGCGTCGGCGCCGCCGAGGCGCCGATCTCCGCCTCCGTAGAGCTGCCCCAATATAGCCGGCTCGTCTATGTCAGCGGCACCGTCCCTGACGCGGTGGACGCCAATGCGCCGGCCGGCTCGGTGCAGCGCTTCGGCGATACCGCCGCGCAGACCCGCTCGGTGATCCGCAAGATCGAGGCCCAGCTCCGCCAGCACGGGCTCGATCTGGGTGACGTGGTGATGATGCGGGTCTTCCTGGTCGCGCCGCCGGGCAGCGAGCGGATGGATTTCGCCGGGATGATGACCGCCTATCGCGAATTTTTCGGCACCGAGGCGCAGCCGATGCGGCCGGCGCGATCGACGATGCAGGTGGCCGGGCTGGTCGATCCGGGTTGGCTGGTCGAGATCGAAGTGACCGCGGCGATGCCGGCGATGGCGGAGCGGCGGCCCTGAGCGCAACCGGGCGAGGCCTCGCGGGCGCCGGCGGCAGGAGCCGGCGGGCGGCGCCATCTTCCCCGGCGGCCGGGAGAGCGGCGATGACGAAGACCCGGTTGCTCGCGGGCATTTTGCTCCTCCTCTGGTGCGGGCCGGCTCTCGCCGAGTCGGAGCAGCCGCCGGCCGGGACCGGCGCGGCGGCCGAGATGCTTCCCTTTCCCGCCGTCACGACGCGCGCCGCCCGCCGCGCCGCACGCCGCGCCGCCGAAGAGGCGCTGGTCGAGGACCTCGTCCTTCACCGCTGCACGCGCGGCCGGGAGTGGTGCGCCGAGCTGGTCCGGGAGGGAGACTCCTGGGTGCTCGAAATCGCCGGCCGCGCCGGTGCGGACGGCCCTGAGCGCCGCCTGCGCTTCGAGCCGCCCGACCGCGACACCGGCGATCCGATTTTCGCTTTGTGGCCGCATTTCGTGCGCGAGACGGGCGGCGCGGTGACGGTCGGCCTGCTCGCCAGCCGGCGAACCGGCTTTTCGGGCGGCGGCGCCCTGGCGACGCGGCTCATCCTGGTGCGGGTCGCGCCCGGCGCGTCTCGAGCCGAGGCGGTGCTTGCGGTGCCCGTGGAAGGGTCGGCGATGGTCCGCGCCTGCTTCAGCGAGGAGGACATGCGGCTTCGGCGGGAGGCGTGCCACGACGATTATCAGTTCAGCGGAACGCTGACGCTCGCGCCGGACGGCGGCGGGGGGCGTCCCGCTTTCCTGCTGGCGACGCGGGCGCGAACCTATCCCGGCGAGGTGACGCGCTGGGAGGATTCGGCCGAGCGGCCGCCGCTCGGGCGTGGCGACCTCGTCTGGGCGGACCATCCCGGCTGCAGCTATCGGCGGACCTTCGCCTTCGATCCGGCCGCCGGCCGCTACGTCGCCGACGCTCCGCTGCCGGATTGCGGCCAGTTCCTCGTCGGCGAGGTCGCGCTCGCCGGGGACTAGCGCGGCTCGGCATCGGGCGTACCAGTCGAAGCGCGGCGGCGGCGCGCCGGCAACCTCTTCGTCGAAGCGCCGTCGCCCTTCGCAGAAGGCGCATGACGGCGTCGGGCAAAGGCGGTAAATCGGCCGGGTGGCGCTGGGGAGGCGGGGGCATGGGACTGACGCGAAGGGCCTTTCTCGAGAGGTTGGGCGCGGTCGGCGGCTATAGCGCCGTCTTTCTCGGCATGGAGGCGATGGGGCTGCTGAACGCGCCGGCCGCGGCGGCGCCGTTCGCGCTGCCGCGCGGGCGAGGCGGCAAGGTGGCGATTCTCGGCGCCGGCATCGCCGGCCTGGTTTCGGCCTATGAGCTGTCGCGCGCCGGCTGGGACGTGACCGTGCTGGAGGCGCGCGACCGGATCGCGGGACGGGTGTGGACGATCCGCGGCGGCGACCGCATCGTCCAGGCCGGACGCGAGGACCAGGTCTGCGCGTTCGACGAGGGCCAATATTTCAACGCCGGCGCGGCGCGGATTCCGCACGTCCACCACGTCATTCTCGGCTATGCCAAGAGCCTCGACGTACCCATCGAGGTGATGGTCAATTCCAACCGGGCGGCGAAATGGGATTTCGGCGGGCGCGTCTATACCGACCGGCAGATCAGGAACGGCGTTCGCGGGCGCTTCGCCGAATTGCTCTCCAAGGCGATCGACCGCGGCGCGCTCGACCGCGAATTGAGCGCCGGCGACAAATCCGCGCTCAAGGGCTTCCTCGCTTTCTACGGCGAGCTCAACCAGAGCGGCGACTACACGCCGGCCGGCCAGTCCGGATATGCCGAGCCGCCCGGCGGCTATGCGCAGGGCGGCCGCCCCGCCGAGCCGCTCGCGCTGGCCGACCTGATGAGCCGGCCCGGCGCCGGCCTGCCGCTCGTCTTCGAGGAATTTTTCGACCAGCAGGCGCCGATGTTCCAGCCGGTGGGCGGCATGGACCGGATCGCGCAGGCGCTCCATGCGCAGGTGCGCGACAAGGTGCGGCTGAACGCGCCGGTCACCGCGATCCGGCGGCACGGCACGGGCGTGCGCATCGAGCATGGGCCGGGCCGCCAGGCGCTCGACGCCGATTATTGCCTCTGCACCTTGCCGCTCAACCTGCTGGAGCGGATCCCGAACGATTTCTCACCGGCCAAGCAGGCGGCGATCCGCGACGTCCCCTATCTGCCGAGCTCCAAGGTCGCGTTCGAAAGCCCGCGATTCTGGGAGGAAGAGGGGATTTACGGGGGACTGGGCTGGACCGACCAGGCCAATGAGAATCTGCTCTACCCGTCGGGCCAGTGGCACGGCGACAAGGGCGTGCTGGTCGCCGCTTATGTCGCCGGCTGGACGGGTCCGAACCATTTGCAGGACTTCATGGCGATGAGCCACGAGGAGAGGTTCCGGCTCTGCCGCGCGGTGGTCGAGCGCATGCATCCGGGCAAGTCGCGGCTGCTCGCCAAGCCGGTCACGGTCAATTGGGCGCTGACCCCGTGGTCGGAAGGGGTGGGACCGGTCCACCAGGATTGGGCCGCCAATCCGCGCGGCGCCCGCTATGCCGAGCTGATGCGGCCGGAAGGCCCGATCTTTTTCGCCGGAGAGCATCTGAGCTACGTCGTCTTCTGGCAGGAAGGCGCCGCCCTTTCCGCGCACGAGGCGATGCGGCTGATGGTGGCGCAGGCGGCGGAGCGGGCGGCGGCCTAGCGCCGCGCGGCGAGCAGGCGGTGCGCCTCGGCGCGGCAATCGTAGGGGAGCTGGGGGTCGGCGCAGAAGTCCGGCCAGTGCCCGCTCGAATGCCAATATTGGAGCAGCCCGAGGCGGCGGGCGAGCGGCATGAAGCGGGGTCGCGCCGGAACGAGCGCAAGGCCGGACGGAACAGAATGTCGGTGGCCAAGGCTCGGACGACTTCCGGCCGTGTGGTCCCGCGATAGGCGTCGTCGATCCGGTCGAATTCGCCGAGCGCCTGAAGAAACCAGGATATCCCGCCCGGCTCATCGCGCAACTGCTTGGAATGTGCCCTTGCCAAGGCCTCGATGGTGGCAGGATTCCCTTCGATTCGGGCTTGCAGGAATATGCGCAGATAGGGAATTGCCAGGGCGTTATCGAGCATGTCCAGGAGGGCGGGATCGCCGAGCATCGCCAGCGCGCGGCTCGGGTCGCCGTAACGCAGCTCGAAGCTGAAGCGTCCGCTGCGGGCGTCGTAAGACCCGGGCCAGATCAGCTCGAGCTGGTCCAGCTCGTTCCGCGCCGCATCGCGCTCGCCGTCAGCGGCAAGCGCCAAACCGAGCGCCCTGCGGGGACTGGGCGAGAGCGGATCGAGCGCAGCCGCGCGCCGTGCGTTTTCGATCGCGTCGCCGATCCGTCCCGTCTGCATCAATTCATCGGCCCGATACTCGTTAGAGCGGCGCGAAATCGGGCAGGGCGGCGATGATGCCCTCGCTGACGCGCCGCAAGCGAGACATGACCCGGTTGATCGCGTCGTTGCCGACGATGCGCCCGTCCCAGCAACAGGCGATGAGATCGTCTCGTGAGAGGATGTCCCCCTTCGCTCTCATGAGGGCGACGAGGACCTGCATCACCCGTTGTTCGAGTATCTCATCCCGACCGTCCTCTTGCATGATCCGGCGCATCGGGGGATCAATCACCAGTGCGCCGAAATGGAACGGCAGCTGATGCGCAAGCACGACGCGACTTACTGCTTCATGGTCCGCGCGAATGTTCATTGGCATCCCCGGGTTGGGATCATATCCCTGATTTTGAGATTCGGCGGAAGAACTTGCGAATTTCTCCTCATCGGCAGTTGATCGGTACAAGATCACTTCCTCATCCTGGACGGATCGTGCCCGGGCCGCGACCTTCTGGGGACCGCGCGCCGCGGCGCGCTTGCGGGAAGGGAGAGAGCCGATGACCGATTGTCATCCCGTCGACAGCGGTGGCCGCTGCCCGGCGCGAGCCCTGTCCCGACGCACGGGCCCGCTGCGCGGAATCTAGGCGCCCCGATCGTGCGGCAGACCTGGCCCCGGGAAGTCGTCCGCGTGCTGATCGTCTGCGATGGAACGATCGACTACCTCCTGGGGTCGGACTTCTCGCTCAGCATCATGCTGTCCCGGGCTTTCGAGGATGTGCACCATCCCGATCATCCGGACTGGGCTCGCTTCAAGTTCACCAAGGCGCACCGCGGCACGGCCGGCGGGACGACTCCGGGTTTCGAGAATTTTCGCTTCACGCGCGAATCCCTGAACGCGGTCGACGAGCTCTGGCTGTTCGGCGAGCTGGCGACGTACGCGCCGGCGATGGCCCTGACGTCGACGGAGCTGCGCGCGATCCGGACCTTCATGAATCGCGGCGGCGGCGTGCTCGCCATGGGCGATCACGAGGATCTGGGCTTGGCGCTCTGCGGCCAGATTCCCCGCGTGCGCTCGATGCGGGCATGGTGGTTCAAGAATCCGCCGCCGCCGCCGGGCATGCCCGAGGCGCCAACCATGTTCGGTCTGACGCAGAACGACACGCTCGCCGGCGTCGCGGAGCGAGAAGACGACAGCGCACCGCAACGGATCTTCCCGGTCTATCGCTACACCCACCTTGGCGGGGCGAGATTTGCCTTTCCGCACCCGATTCTCTGCGGCCCCCGGGGCCCGATCACATGCACGAAGGCGCCTGCGTCGAGCCTGATCTCATCCTCTGCTTCTTCCGCAATGTCGCGGTCTGGCTCGCGCCGCCCGACTGCCAAGGGCGAATGCGCCGCAGCGGGATGTTGGGCGCGATGCTCAGCCCCGCGATGGTCGAGCTGATGCTGACGCTGCGGGACTATCAGCCCGCGCGCTTCTACGAGATCGGTGCGGTCGCCCGGCAGACGCTCGGAGCGATGGCCTCGCCATGCCAGGCGGCCCAATGGTGGGGGGATTGGGTGGACGCGGGGATGGCGCCGGTCCTGCACGACAGGCTTCAGAAGGCGCGGACCGATGACGGCAAACCTGCCCAGCGCCGCTTCAACGCCATGGAGGCGGCGCTGGTCGACTTGGTGGCGAAGACAATGGCGGGCGCGATGTTCAATGCCGTCGCCATCCGCATCAACGCGGGCGGCATCGACGCGCTCGAGAAGATGGTCGAGGCGCTCGACGACATAGCGGCCGAGGGCGCCGGGCCGGCGCGGAAGGCCATTGAGGGCGAGATCGGCGATGTGCAGGCGATGCTGGGTCCAGTCGTCGGCAAGAAACCGGCGCCGACGAGCGGCTAGGGCCGAGCGTTGCTGGTCGAAGCCAGCACGCGGCTGATCGAAACGCCTTGGGCGGGGTTCGTGCGACTGCTATCTGGGAGCATCCACGAAGAGGGGGATGCCCGATGCTGAAACGCGCCTTGTTGCTTGCCGCCGCCCTTGCCCTGCCGCTCGGCGCCGCGCTCGCCGCCCCGGCCGATGTCGCGGCCGCCGTGTCGGCGCCCGGACGGCCCGCCGACGCGATCGCGCTCGACGAGGTCCGCAAGCCCGCCGAAGTGCTGCGCTGGCTCGGCCTCGAACGCGGCGACCGGGTGCTCGATTACTTCACCGGCACCGGCTATTATGCCGAGATCATGGCCCGAGCGGTCGGCCCGACCGGCTCGGTCACCGGCTGGAACTCGTCCGGCTTCGGGCGAAGCGAGCGGGTTCGCGCCGCAGTCGCCGGCATCCGCGAACGCTCGCCCAACACGGCATTCTATTTCACGCCGACGACGGCCTTGTCGTTCGCCCCCGCCAGCTACGACTTCATCCTGCTCCATCTGGTCTATCACGACGCTTATTGGGAAAGCGCGCAATTCGGCCTGCCCAGGATCGACCCCAACACGGTCACGGCGGCGCTGTTCCAGGCGACCAAGCCGGGCGGGACGGTGGCGGTGATCGATCATATCGGGGGACCGGGCGAAACCCGCGCCGTGGTCGAGGCCACCCACCGCATCGATCCGGCCACGGTCCGCGCCGATTTCGAGCGCGCCGGCTTCGAATTCGTCGGTGAAACGGACATGCTCCGCAACGCGGCGGACGACCATAGCAAGAACGTGTTCGACCCCAGCATCCGCGGGCGGACCGACCGCTTCGTCTACCGGTTCAGGCGCCCGGCCCGGTGATCGCCGCGGCCTTCGCGTTCGCGGCCGCGCTCTTCCAAGGCGGGATCGCCGATCTCGGCTGGATGAGCGGGCACTGGCAGGCGGGGTCCGACGGGCGCTGGACCGAGGAGGCCTGGTCGGCGCCGCGCGGCGGCGTCCTGCTCGGCTATAGCCGGTCGGGCCGGGACGAGGCGCTGGGCGAATGGGAGTTCATCCGGATCGCGCCGGGCGCGGACGGAGCGCTCGCTTATCATGCCCAGCCGAGCGGCCGTCCGGCGATCGCCTTCCGCCTGGTCGCGCAGGACGGCACCAGCGCGACCTTTGAAAATCCGGCCCATGATTTTCCGCAGCGAATCCACTATTCCCGAAGCGGGGATTCGATGACCGCCACCATTTCGGCGATCGACGGATCCAATGCGAGGAGCTGGACATTCCGGCGACAATAGCGGGGGACATCAGTGGCGGAGATCAAGACCAAGCCGACCGGAGTGGCGGTCGACAGCTTTCTCGACGCGGTCGCGGATCCCGGCCGGCGCGAGGACGGGAAGACGCTGCGCGCGATGATGGAGCGGCTGACCGGCCGGCCCGCCACCATGTGGGGACCCTCGATCGTCGGCTTCGGCCACTATCATTACAAATATGACAGCGGCCACGAAGGCGACATGGCCCGGATCGGCTTTTCGCCGCGCGCAAGGGAGCTGGTCCTCTACGTCGTCGACAGCTTCCCGCCCCACCAGCATCTGATGGACAGGCTCGGCAAATACCGGACCAGCAAGTGCTGCCTCTACATCAAGAGACTCGCCGACGTGGACGAAGGCGTGCTCGAAGAGCTGATCGTGGAATCGCTCGAATACATGCGCGAGAAATATCCCGAGGGCGCCTGAGCGGCGCTCAATTGGCCAGCACGAACGCCGCCACCGCGTCGGCCACGCCCGGCGCGAGCGGCAGATCCGGATTGTTGTAGGTCGCGATATTCGCCGTCCGGTCCGCCGGTGCGATCTTCAGGACATGGTTCATGCCTTCGATCATTCGGACCTGGACACCTGGCCGCGCCGCGCCCAGCCGCTCGGCATCGGCCGCCGTGGTCTGCAGGTCGGTCGTCCCCTGCACGACCAGCACCGGCCCCGGATAGTCGCGGATCAAAGCGGCGGGATCGACCGCGAGAAGCGAGATGAAGAAGGGCTGCACGCTCGGCCGGAAGAGCGGCATGAGGGCCGGGCTCATGCCCTCGCCGGAAACCGTGCGGCCGGCCTCCAGCTCGGCGGTGATCCGGAGCGCCTCCTCGAGGATCGGCGCGTTGGCGGGATTGGCGCGCAATTGCTCGCGCAGGATGTCGCCGATCCGCCGGCCCGCGGTCGACACCAGAACCAGGCCGCAGACGTCGCCATTGCCGGCCGCGGCCATCATCGCGTGAACCGTGCCTTCGCTATGGCCGAGCAGCCAGACGCAGCGCGCCCCGGTCCGCCGCTTCAGCTCGGCAGCCCAGGCGCGCGCGTCGGCCGCGTAGGTTTCGACGCGCAGCTCGAGCTCGGACGGCATGGCGGCGGCGCTGGCCGCGATGCCGCGCTTGTCCACTCGCAGCGAGGCTATGCCCCGCGCAGCGAGCGCGTCGGCGAGCAGCCGGTACGGCGCGGCCGCGACGCCGAGCGGGCTGTTGCCGTTCCGGTCCGAGGGACCCGAGCCGGCGAGGATCAGCACCGGCTCGGCGCCGGCCGCGGCCTGCGCCGGAGCGAGCAAGGTGCCGTGGAGCCGGCCCTCCGCCTCGCCGATCGCGATATCGACGGATTGCCGCGCGGCGGCGGAGGCCGGCAAGGCTGCAAGCGCGAGAGCAAAAGCGATGGCGGCGCGCATGGCGGTCCCCCTGTTGGCGCCGCGATGGTGGCGCGAAGCGGCGGGGCGCGCAAGGCCGCGGTTCATCCGAGCTTCAGCCTGCGGAGGCGAAACGAAAGCGTTCCGCGACAAAGCGACTTGCATCCTGCTACAATTGTGGCATGCTACATGGGTAGCAGGTGAGGTGGCATGATCGATTCCCTACCCAGACGAGAACGCGAAATCTTCGAATTGCTGTGCAGCGCCAGCGAGGCGACCGCCGCCGAGGTGCGGGCAAGCATGAAGGAGCCGCCTTCCTATTCCGCAGTGCGCACCTTGCTGGCGCGGCTCGAGGCGCGCGGCGTCGTCAAGCACCGGGTCGCCGACCAGGCCTATGTCTATTCGAGCGTCAGGCAGCCCGCCAAGGTCCGCGAATCGGCGCTGAAGAGCATGGTGAAGACCTTTTTCGACGGCTCGGCGGCCAATGCCGCAACCGCCCTTCTGGGCCTGACCAAGAGCCTGTCGTCGGACGAAGCGGAGGCGCTCTTGAAGGCGATCCGCGAAGCAGAGGAGCGCGAGTGATGGACGTTTCCTTCTTCGGCGAGATGGCGTGGAAATCGGCCCTGATCGCCGGCGCCGCCTTGGCGCTCGGCTTCGTCCTGCGCTCGCGCGCGGCCGCCGATCGGGCGCTGGTCCTGCGGCTTGGAGTCGCCATGCTGATCCTGCTTCCCTTCATCGCGCTGGCGCTGCCGGCGCTGCCGATCGAGGCCTGGGCGGCGCCCGAGCCGATCGCTCAGCCGGCGGCGCAATTCGGCTATGTGCCAGGGCCGGAGCTTTCGGAGCCCGCGTTGGCGGATTCTGGCCCGCAGGCGGGGCCGACCATCTGGGACGATCCGACGCCGCTCGTCCTGCTCGCTTATCTGGGCGGCCTCGCCATGATCGGTTCGCGGCTGTTTGCCGGCCTGTTCCTGCTTGGCCGGTGGACGCGCCGCGCCCGCGCTGTCGATTGCCCGATCTGGGCCGAGGCCTTCGAGCGGGTGCGCTGGGCCGCCCCCAATGGCGAAAGGCTGCGGCTGCTGATTTCCGATTCGGTGCCGTCACCGCTGAGCTGGGGCTGGCTGAGGCCCGTGATCCTGATCGATCCCGACACGCTGGCCGAACCCCATGAAGCCGAAGCGATCCTCGCGCACGAGGTCGCCCATGTCGGCCGGCGCGACTGGCCGGTGCTGATGGCGACGAGGCTCGCCGCCGCCTTGTTCTGGTTCAATCCCCTGGTCTGGCTGCTCGAGCGCGAGGTCGTCCAGCAGGCCGAGGAGGCCGCTGACGCCGAAGCCGCCCGGGCGGTCGAGCCGATCCTCTATGCGCGGACCCTGCTCAGCCTGGCGCAGGTCAACGGCCGGCTCATCCCGGCCAATTCGATCGCGCCTTCGGGCAGCGCGCTGGCGCGCCGGATCAGGGCCATACTCGACCGCCGCCTGCGCGAGCGGCCGTCGGGTTCGGCCTGGGCCAAGGTCGCGGCATTCGCCTGTATCGCCATCGCCGCGCCGGTCGCCGCAATGCAGCTGGTCGAGGCCGCCGTCGCCCCGGAAGCGCCCGAAGCGCCCGGCGCGCCTCATGCCCCCCAGGCTCCGGACGCGCCGCTGGCGCCGCACGCTCCGCACGCTCCGAATGCGCCGCTGCCCCCGAACGCGCCGCCGGCGCCGCTCGGCGAGGGTCCGGACGTCGGCCCGATCGTCAACGAGGCGCTTGCCGAAGTGCTTCCGCACATCCCGCAGATCGTCGCCCAGGCGACCGCCGCGATCGATCCCGTGGCGATCGAACGCCAGGTCGAGCAGGCGCTTCGCGAGGCCCGGCCGCACATGCGGCGGATGACCGCCGAGGAGACTCGGCGGGTCGGGGCCGAGGTTCGCCGCGCCCTCGCCCATGCCCGGGTCGAGCTGGCGCAGGTCAATCGCGCCGAGCTCGCCGCCGCCATGGCCCACGCCCGCAGCGCCGCCCGCGAGGCGCCGCGCATGGCTCGGGTTTCGATGGCGCATGGCGCCGCCGGCATGGAGAACGGCGCCCAGGGCATGGAGCGCGGCGCCGTGCATATGGAGCAGGAGGCGCGGCAGCTGCGCAACCGCGACCATCGCGAGCGGATTATCGCCCGCGAGCGGGCGCGCGGCGAAACCGTGACCCACGAGGAGCTGCTCGAAGCGGCCGAGGGCCTGCAGGACGGGGCCGAGGGCATGCGCGAAGGCGCCCGCGAGATGCGCGAGGCGGCCCGGCGGATGCGCGAGCGCCGCGACTGAGCGACCGATCCGCCCAAGGGAGCTAGGGAGTGGCGGGCGGCGTGCAGGCCGCCCGCCATTTTTATGGCCGCGTTCAGGGACTCCTCCTCACTCCAGCGAAAGCTGGAGTCGCTCTTCCATTTTCCGGCGCGGTGACCCAAGACAAGGAGATTCCAGCTTCCGCTGGAATGACGGAAGGGGATCGACAATGCTGAAGCGCGCGCTGGTCCTGCTGACGATCCTGGTCGCCGCGACGCCAGCGGCGGCGCAGGACGCGCCTTATCAGCGCGAGGCGCGGGGGATATTGGAGCGGCTGATCTCCTTCCGCAGCGCGCAGGGGCACGGCCAGGTGCCGGCGATGGCGGCCTATATCGCGCAGATTCTGCGCGCCGCCGGGGTGCCGGCCGAGGACATCGTCATCATTCCGCACGAGGAGACTGCGGGAATGCTGGTGCGGGTGCGCGGACTCGAGCCCGCTACGCGGCCGATCCTGATCTCGGGCCATATGGACGTGGTCGACGCCCTGCCCGAGGATTGGGAGCGCAGCCCGTTCACCCTCGTCGAGGAGAATGGCACCTTCTTCGGCCGCGGCGTGCTCGACAACAAGACCGGCATCACGGCGATGGTGTCCACCGTCCTCAGGCTGCGCGCGGCCGGCGCGCGGCCGCGCCGCACCCTCGTCTTCGCCTTTGTCGGCGACGAGGAAACCACCTTCGGCACCACCCGGCTGATCGCCGCGCACGATTGGGTGCGCGGCGCCGAATATGCGATCAACACCGACGCCGGCGGCGGCGGCCTGGCGCCGGACGGATCGGCGATGGTCTATCTCGTCCAGGGCGCCGAGAAGACCTATGCGACCTTCCGCCTCACCGCGACCAACCAGGGCGGCCATTCCAGCCGGCCGCGCGACGACAATGCGATCTACGATCTGGCGCGGGCGCTGCTTCGGGTGGAGCAGCATCGCTTCCCGCCGATGGCGAACGCGCTGACCCGCGCCTATCTGGGCACGCTCGGCCGGATCGTGCCGGGGCCTGGCGGCGCGATGCTCGCGCGCTTCGCCGCCGACCCCGGCGACGCCGAGGCCGCCGAGGCGCTTCGCCGAAGCTCCGAATATGTCGGGACGACCCGGACCACCTGCATCGCCACGCGGCTCGACGCCGGCCATGCCGAAAATGCGCTGCCGCAGCGAGCGACGGCGCTGGTCAATTGCCGGATCTTCCCGGGCGTCGAGGTCGAGGCGGTTCGCGCCGCGCTCGTCGAGGCGATCGGCAACGAGGCGATCCGGGTCGAAACCACCGGCAGCCCCCTGGCCAGCCCGGTTTCCGAGCCCCGCGAGGATGTGATGGCTGCGATCGCCCGCTCCATCCACCGCCGTCACCCCGGAATCCCGATCACCCCCTATCTGGAATCGGGCGGAACCGACGGCGTCGTCTATCGCAGTGCCGGAATCCCGACCTTCGCCAGCTCGGGCATCTTCATCCGCGAGGACGAGATGTTCGCGCACGGGCTCAACGAGCGGATCCCGGTCGCCAGCTTTTACGCCGCGATCGACCATATCCACGATCTGGCGATCGACCTAAGCGGGGTCCGTTAGGCCGCATATTGCCACGGACCCCGGAAGGCGCGTAGCTCGTTGGGAGAGCGGGGGCGCTGGGCCGGAAAGGATTCCGAGTGGTATCGCGCGCTTATCTGAACGCCGTCGCCGGCGTCGTCCCCGAACATGACGTCCACGAGCTGTTCATCGATTGGGCGCAGAGCCGGGTCGAGGACCCCCGGATGCGCAAATTGTTCCTGCGCATGGCCGAGCGTTCGGGGATCGAGCATCGCTGGTCGGTGCTTCCGCCGGCGCCGGGCGGGCTGCCCCACGACCGGCCGGGCGGCTTCTACCACGGCGACATGCCGGCCACTTCGACCCGGATGGAAACCTACGCCAGGGAAGCGCCGGAGCTGGCGCTGTGCGCGATCGACAATTTGCGCGCGCAGGTCGATCTCGACGGCGTGACCCATTTGGTGGTGGCGAGCTGCACCGGCTTCGTCGCCCCGGGGATCGACCAGATCATCGCCCGCCGCCTCGGCCTCGACAACGTCGAGCGCACCCTGGTCGGCTTCATGGGCTGCTACGCCGCGGTGTCGGCGCTGAGGACCGCTTATCACATCGTCCGGTCCGAGCCCGCCGCGCGGGTCCTGGCGGTGACGGTCGAATTGTGCACGCTGCATCTGCAGGAACGCCAGCAGCTCGAGCCATTGCTCGCCATGCTCCAGTTCAGCGACGGCGCGGCCGCGGCGCTCCTCACCGCCGAGCCGGGCGGCCTCGAGCTCGGCCACCTCTTCTCCCGCGCGCTCGAGGATTCGGCCGCGCTGATCCAGTGGAAGATCGGCGACACCGGCTTCGAGATGACCTTGTCCGGCGAGGTGCCGGGCCGGATTCAGCACGCGCTCGCCGACGACGGGGTGCGGACGGCGCTCTACAATGGCTGGGGGCCGGAGCAGGTCGACAGCTGGGCGGTCCATGCCGGCGGCCGATCGATCCTCGACGCGGTCGAGAAGGGGCTCGAGCTGCCGCAGGGCGCCTTGTTCGCCTCGCGCGACGTGCTTGCGCGGTTCGGCAACATGTCGTCCTCGACGCTGATGTTCGTGCTTTCGGAGCTGATCGGGCGGCCCGACACCGGCAAGGGCGTCGCGCTCGCCTTCGGGCCGGGCCTCGCCGCCGAGGGCTTCCATTTCGAACGGGTCGTGCAATGACCAGCCTCGCCGTCCGCTCCCGCCGGAAGGAGCAGATGGACGATGACGGGCTCGACCCCGCGACCTATGCGGCGGTGGTCGCCGACCTCGCCAGGGTCAACCGGCTGACCATGGTCTACCGGCCGACGATCGGCTTCATCGCTCGGGCTTTGGCCGGGCGGACCCGCTTCCGGCTGCTCGACGTCGGCTTCGGCCAGGGCGACATGCTGCGCGCGATCGCCGGCTGGGCGGGGAAACGGGGCGTGGCGGCCGAGCTGGTTGGAATCGACCTCAACCCGCGCAGCGAGGCCGCGGCCCGGCCGGTGACGCCGGCGCAGCTGTCGATCGACTATCGCACCGGCGACTATGCGGATTGCGCCGGCGAGGGATGGGATTTCGTCATCTCGGCCTCGGTCACCCACCATATGAGCGACGCGCAAATCCACGCTTTCCTGCGCTTCATGGAGGCCGAGGCGGCGATGGGCTGGTACGTCAACGACATTCGCCGGCACTGGTTCGCTTATTACGGCTTTCCCTTGCTGGCGCGGATCATGTTCTGGCACGCGATGGTGCGCGAAGACGGGCGGCTTTCGATCGCCCGCTCATTCCGGCCCGAAGAATGGCGCAGGCTGATCCGCGACTCCGGCATCGATCCCGCCGGGCCTCGCGTCGTCCGCCGCTTCCCCTTCCGCCTGTGCGTCGAACGGCTGCGCTGATCGTCGGCGGCGGGCCGGCGGGCGCGTCGGCGGCGATCGCGCTCGCCCGCGGCGGCGCGATGCCGGTATTGATCGAGCGCTGCCCGGGCGAGCGCGACCTGGTCTGCGGCGGCTTCCTCGGCTGGGATTCGATCGCCGCCCTTCGCCGGCTCGGCCTCGATCCGGCGGCGCTCGGCGCCAGGGCGATCCATCGCCTGCGGCTGGTGACTGGGACCCGCAGCGTCGAGCGGGCGCTGCCGAAGCCGGGCGCCGGCCTCTCCCGGCGGCGGCTCGACGCCGCCTTGCTGCTCATGGCCGAGGACGCAGGAGCGGCGGTGCTGCGCGGGCGGGCGGCGCGGGCCATCGACGGGCGCACCATCCGCCTCGACGACGGCGAGGAGATGGCCGCCGACGCCCTGTTCCTCGCCACCGGCAAGCACGAATTGCGGGGCGCCGCGCGGGAGATCGGGCCATGGCCGGTCTCGGTCGGCCTTCGCGCCGCGCTGGCGCCGTCGCCCGCGGCGGCGCGGGCGCTGGCCGGGACGATCGAGCTGCATTTGTTCGACGGCGGCTATGCCGGGCTGCTGCTGCAGGAGGACGGCGCGATCAACCTGTGCCTGTCGGCGGCGCGGGCGCGGATGGCCGGCGGCGCCGAGGCCCTGCTCGCCGAGCTGGCGAGCGAGGCGCCGCTGCTGGCCGAGCGGATCGGCGGAGCGGCGCCGGCATGGGACGCGATCGCCGGCGTGCCCTATGGCTGGCGGGCGCGGGCGACCGAACCCGGCCTCTACCGGCTCGGCGACCAGGCGGCGGTGATCGCGAGCCTTGCGGGCGACGGGATCGCGGTCGCCCTGGCCAGCGGCGCGGCGGCGGCCTCGGCCTGCCGCAACGGCGACGGGCCGGGCGCGCGCGCCTATCAGCGCGCCTTCGCGCGGCGGGCGCGGCGGCCGCTGGCGATCGCCGAGATGCTGCGCGTCATGGCCGAGGCGCGGCGCGGGCGGCGACTGCTGATGGGGCTGGCGCGAGTGCCGGGGCTGGCCAAGGCGGCGGCCCGGCTGACCCGGATCTAGCGCCCGGTCACCGCGCCGGGCGCGTCTTCGCGCCATTGGCCGGTCTGGCGATATTCGTCGCGGATCGTCGATTCGGGCAGGTTGCTCGCCGTCCAGCGCGCGTCCTGCGCAATGTCCGAAGGCGGCGGTGGCGCGGCCGGCCGGTAGGCCGGCGCCGCCGCGGCGTCGAAGGCCGGAAGGGCGGCATTGGCGGCGGCGGCCTGGCGCGAGGCGGCCATGTAGAAAGACGGGCGGGTCAGCGGCTCGCGGCCCGCATAAGTATCCCCGAAGGCGCCTGGCGCCCCGGCGAGGCCCGGCAGCCGGTAGAAATTGTGGGCGCCGATCACCGCGGTCTTGACGAGGCGCGGGGCCCAGGCCGGGAAGACGGCGCTGGTATGATAATGGGTCGAGGTGCCGACGCCGGCGAAGGTCCGCCCGGCGAGCGCCTCGGCGGCGATCCGCTGGGCCCGGTCCCAGCCGGGGCCGGAGGCCCGATAGGCGAGCGAGCCATCGCAGGTGAAGGTGAACTGGCAGCCGCCGCCGGCGCGCATCGGCCCCTGATAGACGACGCCGCAGACGCTGTTCGGCCAGGACGGATGGCGGACCCGGTTAAGCACGACCTGGGCGACCGCGCGCTGGCCGTCCTCGATCTCCGAGCGCGCTTCGTAGAAGACCGCCTGGGCGAGGCATTCCTGGGAGCGGAAGGAATCGAGCGGGCTGGCGCCGCGGAACTGGTAGGAGGAAGTCACCTGGAGCGCTCCGCTCGCCACCGGAATCGCGGCATTGGCGGCGAAGGCCGGGTTGAACAGGCCGGCGAAGCTCGGCAGCGCGCTGTCCTGGGCGCCGTCGGCGGGAAGGGCGGCCGGAGCCGGGAATTGCGCCTCGACGGGTGCGTCGGCGACGGCGACGGCGAGGGCGGCCTGGCCCGAAAGACCGGCGGGCACGCATGACGCGCTGGGCAGGATCAGGCCGAGCCACGCCCATGCGGCAAGCCCGCGGCGGCTGCCGCCGGGCCTCCTACCGCTGGTCTGAACTCGTACCGCCATGCCTGCCTTCCTCCCGGAAATCGGCCCCCTGGAAAGCGGTGGATACGTCAATCGATCCTCTCGCGCGCGCCCCGTTTTCGGGCCGTCCCAATAGAAGACAGAGGTGCAGGAAAGGTTACGCGCGGGCTTGGCGGCGCTTGGTCGAGCGGAAGCCGCGCTTCGTCGAACCGCGCCCGCATTCGTCCAAATCGGGCGCATGAAGGGTTTGTGAGCCGCGGCGCCGATTGAGCCCACCAGGCGGCACGGCTCCGCAGGGAGGCGGCGGTGCCCCATCGCCGCCTCCCTATAGAACCGGCCAGGACCGGCCATTTCTCCGCATCGATCAGCGGCCGGCGAACCTCTTCACGCCGTCGACATAGGAGCGGCCGATGCGCTGCTCGCCGCCGTCGGCGAGGCGCGCGGCCCAGTGGCCGGCCTCGTCGCGATAGAGGCCGGTGATCGTGTCGCGGCGCAGGATCACCGATCGGTGGACCCGGATGAACAGGGCTGGATCGAGATCCTCTTCGAGCTTGGCGATGGTGCGGTGGATCAGCCAGGAGCGGGCCCCGACATGGAGCCGCATATAATCGCGCTCGGCCGTCACCCGGTGAATGTCGGACGCGGCGATCCGCACCAGACCGCTATGATCGGGCACCCAGAATTCCTCGACATGGGCCGAAGTGGGCCGGGTCCCGACGCCGCCGCCGCCATGGGCGAGATGATCGCGGACGCGGTCGAGCGCGCGCGCCAGCCGCTCGGGCTGGACCGGCTTCATCAGATAGTCGATCGCGGCGACGTCGAAGGCGGCGACCGCGAAATTATCGAAGGCGGTGACGAACACCACCACCGGGTCGACCGCCGAGGCGGAAAGGGCGCGGGCAACGTCGATCCCGTCCATCCCCGGCATGGCGATGTCGAGCAGCACCAGATCCGGCGCCACCGCCTCGGCGATGCGAAGCGCCGCCTCGCCGTCATTGGCGGCGCCGGCGACGATCACGCCCTCGACTCGGGCGAGCAGCAATTGCAGCCGCTCGACCGCGAGCGGCTCGTCATCGACCACCATCACGCGCAGCGGCACGATCACGGCCGCACCACCGGCATGAACAGATGAACCGTATAGCCCCCGTCGGGATCGGCGCCGGCGAGACAGCCGGCGCGGGCGCCGTAGCGGGCGATCAGCCGGTCGCAGACGTTCTTGAGGCCGACGCCGGTGCCGCCGCTCGCCTCCGGATCCTGCGCCGGCAGCTCGCCATCGTCCTTGACCTTGATGTGCAGACGGCCGGCTTCCTCATAGGCCCGGATTCGCACCGTGACGGGCTTGCGCGATTTGGCGACTCCATATTTGACCGCATTCTCGACGATCGGCTGGAGGATGAGCACGGGCACGCGCGCCGATTGCAGCGCGTCGGGCACGTCGACCTCCACGGCCAGCCGCTCCGGGAAGCGGATCTGCTCGATGTCGAGATAGAGGCGCTGCAGCTTGATCTCCTCCTCGAGCGGAACGTCGGCGGTGGGATCGGCGGACAAGGTGGCTCGGAAGAAGGTGGAGAGGTTCATCAGCATCCGCTCGGCGACGTCGGTCTTCTGCGAGAGGATGAGCGAGGAGAGGGAGTTCAGCGTGTTGAACAGGAAATGCGGGTTGATCTGGTAGCGCAGCGCCCTCAACTGCGCCTCCTGCGCCTCGCGGGACAGCATCGCGGCGTGGCGATCGGCGAGCCGCAATTGATTGGCGTAGCTCATCGCCACATAGACCGCCGCCCAGGCCGCGAAGATGAAATACCAGGACAGCGAGCCTTCGACCGCATATTTCCAGAACGTCCCCAGGTCGGTCATGTCCTTCATGCTGGCATCGTTGCGCGCGGTTTCGAGCGGCGCGTAGACGTAGAAGATCCAGATGTTGAAGGCAGAGAACAGGATCGAGCCCGGGATCGACAGCAAGGCGGCGACGGCCGCCTTCGCGTTGAGCCCTTTCGAGGCGACGGGACGCATTCCGAGATAGACGAGGAAGGTGAGCGCCGAGCCGACCAGGGCGGCGGCGCCGCGGCGAGCGAACATCTGCCAGAAATCGGGGAAGTCGGCGATCACCGCGCGGATCGTGATCAGCGCCATGTAGAGCAGCCAGAAAGCGAGGATCGACTTGAGGGCGATGCCGAGATCCGGCAGCTTGCGCGCCTCGCTTTCGGTCAGATTTCTGTCCATGCCCCCCATTAGCGCGGCCTCGCCGGAAAAGCCTTGCCGCGCGGGGTCGTTCGCCGAAAGCGTCGCGGCGTTGGTCGAAAATGCGGGCAGGGGCCGGCGATAGCCGAGCGAATCGGCCTCGCCCAGCACCCGCCCGCCAGGCCCGCTTTCCCCATTTCCGTCGCGATTCTTGCCCACCGCCCGGCCATAGCATGCCGATCGGGGCAGTGTGAGGGCGCCGGCGGCGCGGCGAAGCCGTTCGCATCGACCTCGTTCCGGTATCGAAAGAAGGCGCGGTTCCGCAGGGTTTTCGTAAAACCCCCTGTTGCCCTTGGGCGACACTCCGGGCCGGTGCGACGAATTGCCGTAGTTTTGCGATTGCCGCGGGATTCGAACTCTGATTCAATTCTGAACGGGGAGTGGGGTCTTGGTTAACGGGCTGGTAAGCCGTTCCGGTGCATGATCCTTCTCAGGGGCAAAAGGAGTGGGATCATGAGTACCAGGACTCGGCCCGCCAACGGATCGGCGGCGCTGGCTGAAATGCGGGAATTCGCGGGGTTCGGCAAAGGAACCCAGCGCTACATCCGCCGTTCGCTCGACGTCGGCCTCGACCGCCGCGACGCGGTCAAGCGCTGGTCGCGCGATCCAGCCGAAGCGGCCGGCATCCGCGCCCAGGAGCGCATCTACGCCCGGCTCGAACATATCCGTTCCTACGTGCCCGACGACAGCGGCCTCGACGCGATGGAGCCCCTGATGTCGCCGCTGGTCACCATGACCGCCTTCGATCTCGGCCAGGACCGGCTGCCCTGCTTCGCGTCCTACCGGTTCCTTTACGAGCGCCTGATCGGCGCCGGCGTCCGCCCGTGGCTGCCGGGCGCCTTCTGCGCCGCCGCCGCCTTGCCGCACCTGCACCCCGACCGCCGCCGCACCTTGCTGCAGTCGATCAGCGAAGCTGCGGCGACCGCGCCCGGCTGGTCGAACCGCGAGCCGGTCTTCTTCCCCGATTGGGTCGAGAAGGTCGACATGACGGTGACCGGCTGAACTTTCTCCACTGACCGAGCGAACGGCGGATCTTCGGGTCCGCCGTTTTGCTTTGCAGAGCGCCGCCGACGATTATAGCGTCCACCCATGCGCAAACAGCTTCTCGCCGCCGCCTCGCTCGCCCTCGCCGCGCCGGCCACGGCAGCCGAGCCGACCGGCCTGCCGCGGCTCGAAGGCCGGATCGTGCTGGCCGGCTGCCGGCAGGGCCAGTGCGCATGGATCAGGATCACCGGCCTCGCGCGCGTCGGGACCGTCCCGCAGGGCGAGCTCAGGCGGATCGCGCTACGCCGCGGCTTCTCCCGCCATCCCGACGGTTCGATTCCCGCCAATGCGCGCCGCGCCCGGATCGATTGGGATGCGGGCACCCGCACCGACTTTGTGTTCTGCTCGACGGCACGGCCGGCCTACGCCTTCCAGGACGAAGGCGGCGCGCTCGTCACCCACTATCTCGACCTGTTCGACCTTGCCGGCTACCAGGCCTCGTCCGGCACCCTCTACATGCGGTTCTGCCATGACCAGGCTTTCTCCGCGCGGGCGCTGCGCGCGCTCGGCTATCGCCCGGGCACGCGCAGCGAGCAGGTCGAAAACGGAACCGTGCAGGCGCTCACGCGCTTTTGATCCCGGCGGCCGGCCAGGACGCTAGCGCACGATCTCCAGCCTGACATCGTCGGCCTCGAGCTGGCCGGACGTGCCCTCGATGCGGAAGCCGATCTCGATCACCCGAGCGTCGCGGGGCACGGCCAGGTCGAGGCCGTGCCGGCGCCAGGTTTCGCTCGCGTCGATCCGCGTCTCCGCCCGGGCGGCGCCGGCGTCGGCGAACAGGCTCGCCGAGCGGTGAGCGAATTCGGGCGCGCGGGTCGCCGCCGAGACGCGGACGCGCCGGCCGCGATAATTACGTGCGTCGATGCGGGTGGCGATGCGATATTCGGCCTCGGGAGGGGAAGCGTTGCGTGCCGCCCAACCCGCGTTCAGCCAATGCGAGCGCGGGGTGCGATAATCGTGCGCGACATAGGCGCCGAAGCCTCGGTGGCCGAAGCCGGACCAGCCCTCCATGCCCCGCTCGAAACCCGGATTGGGGATGCGCGCCGGCAACGCGTCGGCGGCCAGAGCGAGGAGCAGGGCCGCGATCATCCGCGAAGCTTCGCCAATACCTGCTCGGCGAACAAGGTCAGGCTGTCGTCGCGCGCGCCCATGACGACGATGCGGTCGCCGGGTCGGGCGAGGGCGGCGAGGCGGTCGGCGCAGTCCGCCCGGTCCGGAATGTGCTCCGCCTGCCGGCCATGATCGGCCACCCCCGCGACGATGTCCACGCTGCCGACGCTGCGATCGGTGGTGCCGCCATAATAAGCCGGGTCGGGCATGATCAGCACGTCCTCGGCCCCCGTTTCTGCGGTGAAGGTGGCGATGAGCTCGTCCCTCATGGCGCGCAGCGGGCCGAAGCCGTGCGGCTGGAAGAAAAGGAGGAGGCGTCCGGGAAAGGCGTGGAGCGTTCGCAAGGTGGCGGCGATCTTGTCGGGATTGTGCCCGAAATCGTCGATCACCGTCACGCCGCCGGCTTCGCCCACCTTCTCGAAGCGGCGGCGCAGGCCGGTGAAGCCGGCAAGCGCCTTGGCGGCCTCCGACAGCGGCACCCCGATCGCCTCGGCCCCCGCCAATGCGCCCAGCGCATTCTCGGCATTGTGGCGGCCCGGGATCTGGAGGCGAATGTCGAGGCCGGCCACCTTGAACGACACCGAGAAAGGGGCCTCGGCGGTGTCCGAGCCAAACAGGTCGGCCTTCTCGTCGCGGAACGAATACGTCCGCAGCTTCTCCGGCGGCAATACGGCCGCGAGCAGGCGGGTTTCGTCGTCGTCAAGGTTGAGTACGATTGTGCGCGCCTTCGACGCGAAGTCGCGGAACAGGTGGCGGAGCTCGTCGAGCGACTTGTGGTCGAGTGTGATGTTGTTGAGAATTGCGACATCGGGCCGGTAGAGCGCGATCGAGCCGTCGCTTTCGTCGACCTCGCTGACGAAGGCGTCGCCCCTGCCGACCAGCGCGGAGGCGAAGGGGACGTCCGCGCTCACGAAATTCTTCATCACCGCACCGTTCATGACGGTGGGGTCCCGTCCGCAGGCGTGGAGGATCCAGCCGATCATGCCGGTGACGGTCGATTTGCCACTGGTCCCGCCGACCGCGATGCCGGTTTCGGCCGCGTTGAAGAGCTCGGCCAGCAGTTCGGGACGGGCGATGCGGACGGCGCCGACCGCCTTGGCCTTCACGACGTCCGCCACGGTTTCCTCGATCGCCGCCGAGGTGACGACGATCTGACCGGCGCTGACGATGCCGCTGCCGTCCTGTGGGAACAGGCTGATGCCCCGCGCGCGCAGGAATTCGAACTTCGGCGCGAGCCGGCCCTGGTCGAGCGTCCTGTCGGAGCCGGCAACCTTGTGGCCGCGGCCGTGGACGATAAGCGCCAGCGGCAGCATGCCGCTGCCGCCGATGCCGCAGAAGAAATAGGATTTGGCCTCGTCCATCGGCTCGCCCTATTGGGGGACGGAGGAGGGAGCAAGGCATGCGGATCGCGGTGGTGGCGCCAAGCTCCCGTTTCGAAAGCGCCGAGCAGGTCGCCGAGGTCGCGGCGCGCGTCGGCGCGATCGCGCACGCAAACCATCCCGGGGTCGTGCTCTTCTTCCACCCGCAATGCCGGGAGGCGGACGGCCACTTCGCCGGCAGCGACGGCCAGCGCGCCTCCGCGCTGATCGAGGTCGCCAACGATCCCGAGGTCGACGCGGTCTGGTTCGCGCGCGGCGGCTACGGCTCGAACCGGATCGCCGCGCCGGCGCTCGCCGCCTTCGGACCGGCGGCGCGGGCCAAGGCCTGGCTCGGCTATAGCGACTCCGGCTTCCTGCTCGCTGCGCTCCACCGCGCCGGTCATGGCGACGTCGCGCACGGGCCGATGCCCAAGGACGTGCTCATGGCCGGCGGCGACGCGGCCGTGGCGCGCGCGCTGGCCTGGCTGGTCGAGCGGTCGCCTGGCGCGATCGAGCCGGGCCTGACGGCCGCCCGCCCGGCAATGGCGTTCAACCTCACCGTGCTCTCAACGCTGCTCGGCACCCCCCTGGAGCCCGATTTCACGGGCCGCGAACTGCTGATCGAGGATGTCGCCGAATATCTCTACGCGACCGATCGGACGCTGTTCCACGTCACTTCGAGCGCTACGGTGCGACGGGCGGCGGGAATCCGGCTCGGCCGGATCGCGGTCAAGGCCAATCCCGGCCAGCCGTTCGGCGCCGATGCCGAAGCGGTGGCGATGCGCTGGTGCCGGGAATCGGGCATTTCCTATCTCGGCCGCGCCGATATCGGCCACGACGCCGGCAACAAGGTCGTGCCGTTCTCCTGACCGGGCGTGACGGCCGTCACGCGCAAGGCCGCGAAACCATCCCATCTTCCGGACCCGCCAGATTGGCCGTCAGGGGAGACCGGTTATGAACGCTTTCGAATTTCGCAAATCCCGCGTCCGCGCAGCGATCCTGGTCGCTTGCGCCGGCACGGCCCTGTCCGGTTGCGGCCACCTTGGGGCGATGAGCCGGGTCGACCCGCTGTCGGTCGCGGTCTATCCGGGCGGCGAGAGCCGGCGGGACCCCGTCGACGGAGGCGCCGAGAATTGCTCGGCGGTGCGCGGCGTCGGCAGCTATTCCCGCGGTGCGATCGATCTGGATTGCTTCGTCTTTCCGGAGGATCAGATGCGACACGCCGCATCACAGGCCGCTGCCGCCGCGCTGCCGGTTTCGCCGCCGGCGCGCGTCCCGGCCCAGTCGCACCCTGGACGGCCTGGCGTCCCTGGGCAATTGGCCTATGCCCGCGCCGTGGAGAGCCCGCGTGAGCGGAACCGGCTGACTGCGCTCCTTCTCAAACATTCGGACGACATCTGTGTGGAGGAGATGGGCCGGCTGACCGCCAACGAGGCCACGGTGAATACGTCGCTCAGCGTCCTGGGCACAGGGGCGACCACCGCGGCCAACATCGTCACCGGGAATCTGGCGCAGCAGATCCTGACCGGCGTCGGCACCTTCGCCGGCGCGTCCCGAAGCCACTTCAATTCCTATGTCTATCGGAACACGTTCGCCCACGCGATCAGCCGGGCCATCACTATCGAGCGGCATCGCCTGCGGGGCCTGCTCGAGGCTCGCTATACCAGCGATGATGCCGCGTTCACGGTCGATGAGGCGATCCGGGCGGTCAACGAATATCATGGCGTCTGCTCCTTCTATAAGGGGTTGGAGCTGGTCCTGGCGTCCGTGGAGGGCGACCAGCGGAGCCGGGACGCGCTGCTGCGCCAGACCCAGGTGGACGCGATCGATCAGGAGATCAGACGGCAGCAGGAGGCCCTGGAGCGGGTCGCGGACGACGACGACAAGGAGCCGTATCGCGCGACCATCGCCGCACTGAATGCGCGCAGGAGCGCCATTCTTCTCGCCGGCATTCCGGCACCGCCCGAGCCTGGACCGCCGGCCCCGCCACCGCCGCCCGCCCCTGGTCCAGCTCCGCTCCCGAACGACGACGACGATGGAGATTCCGGCTAGCCGCCGCCGAGCGACGACGGTCCGACTCGGCGCACGGGATCGGAGGGTCCGCCGCAAGCAGCGCCCGTTCGCCACACTATCCACAGAAAAGGCGGCGGGAGGAGCCAAAACGGGTGATTTCCGGCCGCTCACCCCATTGCCAAGGGCGATGAATTGCGCTCTCTATCGGCCAGCTCATCACACAGGGAGGGAATTATGGCACAACAGAGCGGTTTGCAGAGGCCGGTGAAGCCTTCGCCGGAACTCGCGGCGATCACGGGGCCCGATCCCCTGCCGCGCAGCCAGGTCGTCAGCAAGGTCTGGGACCATATCCGCACGAACAATCTGCAAAATCCCGCGAACAAGCGCGAGATCCTCGCCGACGACAAGCTCAAGAAGATATTCGGCAAGGACAGCTGCTCCATGTTCGAGATGAACAAGCATCTGTCGCGGCATTTGAGCTGAGACGATCGGCCGGGGGCGGCGATGGCTGCCTCCGGCCTTACTGAAGCGCGGCTGCGAGCCGATCTCGGGCGCCTGGGCCTACGCTCCGGCGACCTGCTGATGCTTCACGCGTCGCTGCGCAAGATCGGCCTTGCCCGCACCGATTCCGGTGAGGGCGGGGCCGATCTGCTTCTGGACGCGATCGAGGCGGCGGTCGGCCCCGGCGGCACCCTGATGATGGTGCTCGGCACCGATTATCCGATGGACTGGGTCTACGACCATCCGCCTGAGGCGCGCGCCGCCTTGCTGGCGCAAGCGCCGGCCTTCGATCATGTCAATGCGGCGGTGCTGCCCGAAGTCGGCTGGCTTGCCGAGGCGTTCCGGCGACGGCCGGGAACTGTGGTCAGCGACAATCCGAGCGGCCGCTTCGGCGCGCGCGGGCGGCTGGCGCGGGCGCTGATGGCGGACCAGCCCTGGCACGATTATTACGGCCCGGGCTCGCCGCTCGAGAAATTGTGCGATCGGGGCGGGCGGATCCTGCGCATGGGCGCCGATCCGGAGACGGTGACGGCGCTTCACTTCGCCGAATATCTGGCCGATCTGCCGGACAAGAAGCGCGTGCGCTGGGACTATGCGGTGGCGGGCCCGGATGGGGCGCCTGCCCACGTCTGGATCGACTGTCTCGACGATCTTGGCGGCATCGCCGATTGGGACGGCGAGGATTATTTCGCCTCGATCCTGAAGGCCTATCTGCCGCTCGGCCGCCACCGCGAAGGCAAGGTCGGCGCGGCGCGAAGCGAGCTCATCGACGCCGCCGATTACGTCGCGTTCGGCGCGCGCTGGATGGAGGCGAACCTGGTCCCGTCCCCACTCTGACCGAGCCGCGCGCATCCGCCGCTCGCGATGCCGAACCGGCGCGGATCACGCCGGCCCCGACAACGAAAAAGCCGCGCCGGAGAGGGAGAGCCGGCGCGGCTTTGTCGGGATTGCGGCGGTCAGGAGCCGGGGCTGGCGCCCGCCGTAGCGGCCACCGCCGCCTCGAGCTGCGTCTTGGTCATCGAAATGACCAGGCCCTGATTGTTGCGGCCGAAGCTGGAAACCGGGATCTTGGCCCGGGCCGTGCCGGTGGAAATCACCGCGCCGGCGGCATCGACCGACTCGATTGTGCCGACAAGGCCGCCGCTCTGGTCGCGGACCTGCACGCCGGTGCGAATGTCGGCGGCAGTGGCGAGCGCGGTGGCGCCGGTCTGGGCCGTCGTGCCGGTCTGGGCGGTGGTCCGGGTCTGGGCCTGAGTCTGAGCTGGCTGGCTCGTGGCCGGCGTGCCGGTGGGAGCCTGCGTCGCAGGCGGGGTGGCCTGCGCCTGGGCCTGCACGTCGGCGGTGGCATCCGCCTCGACCGAGTCGGCGGCGCGCTCGGCGGTGTCCTGCGCCTGCAGGCTGGTCGACAGGCTGGAGTCGGTCGGCTGTTGCGCGGGCTGTTGCGCAAGGGGTTGGGTGGCCTCGGCGGCGGTGTCCTCAATCGTCGAGGCATCCGGCGTCGGCACCGGCGCAGTGGTCGGAGCGCTGGTGGCGGGGCCGGCGACAGGCGGCATCGGATCCGCGGGCGGCGTGGTCTGGGCGGCGGCCATGGCGGCGGGGAGCGCGATTGCGGCGGCGGCGCCGAGCAGGGTGATCTTGATGTTCATAGGGTCCTCCAAAAGCGGCTTTGGAAGCCTAACCTGCGCGCGCGCGGGAAGGTTCACGCCGGCGGGCCAGGGCGGTAGAGTCAAGCGACGAAGCGTGACGCGGGTCAGCCCGGTCCGGGAAAGCGCTCGAATTGGGGCAGCGACTCGACGCCCTCCATCCAGCCGATGCGGTCGGCGGTCTGGATATGGACCTGCGGCGGCAGCGCCTCCGGATCGTCGAGCGTGCAGGACTGGACGTCGGTGATCCCCGGCAGGACCACCTCGTTGGTGTAGAAGAGGCCGGTCCCGCAGGCGGCGCAGAAATGCCGCCGGCCATGCTCCGAGGAGGCATAACCCTTGGCGGCGCCCTGGGTGATCTCCACCTGCTCCGTCCTGAACATCGCCCAGCCGACCATCGGCGCGCCGGCGTGCCGACGGCAGTCGCTGCAATGGCACAAAGCGTGATGCATCGGCTCGCCCGTCAGCGCGTAGCGGATCGCCCCGCAATGGCATTGGCCGGTCAGCATGGTCGTTCCTTCTGGTCGAGTCGCGCGAGCCTAACCGTCCTCGGCGAACAGATCAAGAACAGAGGCTAAAGCACATATTTGCTGAGGTCGGTGTCGCGGGCGATGGCGGCGAGCTGGCGCTCGACATAAGCGGCGTCGACCAGGACCTTTTCGCCCTGGCGGTCCTCGGCCTCGAAGCTGACGTCCTCGAGCAGCTTTTCGAGCACGGTCTGGAGGCGGCGGGCGCCGATATTCTCGACCTGCGAATTCACCTCGGCTGCGATGCGGGCGAGGGCGGCGATCCCGTCCGGCGCGAAGGTGACTTCGACCCCCTCGGTGGCGAGCAGGGCTCGGTACTGTTCGGTGAGGCTCGCCTTGGTGTCGGACAGGATGCGGACGAAATCCGCCTCGGTGAGCGCCTTCAGTTCGACCCGGATCGGCAGCCGGCCCTGAAGCTCGGGGAGCAGATCGGAAGGCTTGGCGACGTGGAAGGCGCCCGAGGCGATGAACAGGATATGGTCGGTCTTCATCGGTCCATATTTGGTGGCGACCGTGGTGCCCTCGATCAGCGGCAGCAGATCGCGCTGGACGCCCTCGCGGCTGACCGAACCGCCGCGCACGTCGCTGACCGCGATCTTGTCGATCTCGTCGAGAAAGACGATGCCGTTGGCCTCGGCATCCTTCAGCGCGGTGCGATTGACGTCGTCCGTGTCGAGCCTTTTGTCCTGCTCCTCCTCGACCAATTTGTCCCAGGCCTCGGCGACGCGCAGCTTGCGCTTCTTGCGCGGCTGCTGGCCGAGCGCCTTGCCCATCAGATCTGAGAGGTTGATCATGCCGACCTGGCCACCCATGCCGGGCACCTCGAAGGGCGTCTGCGGCTGATCGACCAGATCGAGCTCGACCTCCTTGTCGTTGAGGTGATTGTCGTGAAGCATCCGCCGGAAGCTCTCGCGGGTCGCCTCGCTGGCGCCCTTGCCGGTGAGCGCGTCGAGCATCCGCTCCATCGCGGCCTCGCTCGCGGCCTCGCGCACTGCCTCGCGACGGCGCTCCTTTTCGAGCCGCACCGCTTCCTCGACCAGGTCGCGGGCGATCTGCTCGACGTCGCGGCCGACATAGCCGACCTCGGTGAATTTGGTCGCCTCGACCTTGACGAAGGGCGCGTCGGCCAGCTTGGCGAGGCGCCGGCTGATCTCGGTCTTGCCGCAGCCGGTCGGGCCGATCATCAGGATGTTCTTGGGCGTGACCTCCTCGCGCAACGCCTCGGGCAGCTGCTGGCGGCGCCAGCGGTTGCGGAGCGCGACGGCGACGGCGCGCTTGGCATCGTCCTGGCCGATAATATGTTCGTCGAGCGCGGCGACCACCGCCTTGGGGGTGAGCTTGTCGTTCATCGCTCCTGCCGCTCTTGCGTCTTGGTCCCGGCCGCTTTCCGGGATTGGGCTCTGATAGGTCATATCCTGCTACATTGGAGGGGCGGGGGGCGACTTCAAGCCGTGCAGCGCAGGCCCTCGAACAGGCGCCGGTGCGAGGCCAGGATCCGGGCGATCGCTTCGGGCTCGGGCGTGCTGTCCCAGATCCCGCGCTCGAAGGTGCCGCCGAGGACGATGCCGTCGGCGCGCGGGAACATGTAGCCGGCCTCGCCGGTAAAGGCGTAGCGGATTTCGGGCTGCGGCAGCAGGATTGCGAGCTGGCCGCGGACCGGCTCGACTTCGGTGTCGCCGAACAATGCGCGGGCGCCAAGGCCCGTGCAGTTGAAGATCAGGCTTTCGGGCAGCGCCGCGAGATCGGCGGGCGTCGCGAAATCGCGGACGCGGATCGCGCCGCCGGCGATCTGCACGTCGCGGGTGAGTTGGCGCAGGAACCGCCCGGTTTCGACATACATGGTTTCGAAACGGGCGATCGTGGCCGCACCGAACGGATGCTCGTCCGGGCGCAGCGACCGCGCGGCGGGATGGTAGCCGTCCCGCCGCGCCGCGCCCTCCGTATAGGTGGTCAGCCAGCGAATCCCGTAATCGTCGCCGATCATGATCTGGAAGCGGCGCCAGCTATACCCGAGCGCGACGGCGAGCTGGGCGCGCCATTCCGGAGTCACCGCGTCGTTCCTGTAGTGGCCGAACGGGCTCCACTGGCCGCCGGCGATGTTGGACGTGGTGTCGGGCGGCAGCGCCCTGGCGTAGAGAGTGACCGGGAAACCGGCCTCCTGGACGAGACGGGCGGTGGTCAGCCCCATCACGCCCGCCCCGATCACCGCCACCGGCCCGCGATGGCCGGGCAGGCCGAGCAGGGTGGCGAGCTTCGACGAGCCCCAGGAGAGTGTGATTCCGGCGCCGCCATGGCCGTAATTGTGCACCAGCGCCTTGTCGCCGAGCGCCTCGCGCCGGACGACGAAGCCGGCGGCGCGATAGGGGCGAAGGCCCGCTAGCGTGCGGATGACGCGGTCGGCGCTGACGTTGACAGGCGGCAGGCAGCCGGTCTGGGCCGCATTTCGAACCGCGGTCGTCGCGCAGCCCGGAAGGGCAATGGTGGCTGCAGCAGAGCCCAAAAAAAGACGGCGATCCATAGGGGGAACCGTAACCCCCTTCGTCGTTCCGGCGAAAGCCGGAATCCGCCTGCTTCACGGCTGATCGGAAAGAAGGGTGGATCCCGGATCAAATCCGGGATGACGAGAGGCGGTCAGGCGGCCGCGTCCTCGATCGTCTCGAGGGTGAGCTGGTCGTTGGTGTAGACGCAGATGTCGGCGGCGATCTTCATCGCCTTGCGGGCGACGGTTTCGGCATCCGCCTCGTAATCGAAGATGGCGGTGGCGGCGGCGAGCGCGAAATTGCCGCCCGAGCCGATCGCTGCGATGCCGTTCGCCGGTTCGAGCACGTCGCCATTGCCGGTGAGGATCAAGGTGACGTCCTTGTCGGCGACGATCATCATCGCCTCGAGGTTGCGCAGATATTTGTCGGTCCGCCAGTCCTTGGCGAGCTCGACTGCGGCGCGCAACAACTGGCCGTTATGCTGTTCGAGCTTCTTCTCGAGCCGCTCGAACAGCGTGAAGGCGTCGGCGGTCGCGCCGGCGAAGCCGCCGATTACCGAGCCGTTGCCGAGCCGGCGCACCTTCTTCGCATTGGGCTTGATCACCGTCGATTGCAGCGACACCTGGCCGTCGCCGGCGATCACCGCCTTGCCGTTCTTGCGCACGCCGATGATCGTCGTGCCGTGCCACACTTCCATGTCGGGCTCCCGCTCTTGTCGCGGCCTATGTGGGTGAGAGGGGCTTCCGGCGCAACGCCCGCCGCGCTAGGCTGCGGCAATGCGCAACGCGATGAAACGAACGATCCTCGCCGCCGGCGCGGCGCTGTGCGTCGTCCTGCCGGCCCAAAGCATGGCCGACGGGATGCGGCTCGCCCCCCAGCTTCCCGACGAGTCCTGCCTCGTCCCCGCCGCCGATTCGCCCGCGCCCGAGGAGGCCGCGCCGCCGCCGGTGCTGATGGAGGGGCTCGGCTTTGCCGGGATCGAGGCGGACAGCGCCAGCGACCGGGCGCGGGCCTGGTTCGCGCAAGGGGTGCGCCTGATCTGGGCGTTCGACGAAGCGGAAGCGATTCGCGCCTTTCAACAGGCGCAGGCGGCGGACCCCGATTGCGCGCTGTGCCATTTCGGCGAGGCTTGGGCGCGGGGGCCGACGATCAATTTGCAGCCGCGCACCGACGAGCTCGCCGCCGCCCGCGCCGCCGCCCGGCGCGCGCAGGCGCTGTCGGGGGCCTTGAGCGCGCGCGACAAGATCCTGATCGAAGGCATGGCGATCCGAACCGGCGACGGCGCGGCCTTCGCCAACACCGCTTATGCCGACTTCATGGAAGCCGCGGCCGAGCGGATGCCTGAGGACGACGTCATCGCGGTCATGGCCGCCGACGCCCGCATGGTCGAGTCCGAAAACATGCGGCCGGGCTCGCTCAGCCAGCGGCTGCTCGAACGGGTGTTGGCGCGCAATCCGAACCATAGCGGCGCGATCCATTTCTACATCCATCTTACCGACTGGACCGACGAGCAGCGCCTCGCTGAGCGCTATGCCGAGCGGCTCGGCGAGATCGCGCCGGCGGCGAGCCATCTCGTCCACATGCCGTCGCACACCTTCTACGGCATCGGCCGCTATCGCGACGCGGCCGCGGTCAACGTCGCGGCGATCGCCGCCGACCGCGACTATCTGAGCCGGGTGCGCCCCCCGCGCTCCGACTATCGCTATTATCTCAACCGCCACAACATGCAGTTCGCGATCAACAGCGCTTTGGCGCGCGGCGACGGTGCGACCGCGCTTGCGGTATCGGGCCAGTATCGCGGCGAATATCTGGCGGGCCAAGTGGATCCCGCGTCCCGCCTGCTCGGCTCGGCGACTTATTATTCGGCCGGCCTCCACAGCCCGGTCGCCGACGTGCTCGCGCTGGCGGAGCCGAGCCACGCGCTCGACAAGGCGATGCGCCATTATGCCCGGGGCGAAGCGCTGGCCAGGGCCGGAGACGCCGCAGCGGTGCGCGCGGAGGCACGGGCGATCGAGGCGCTTCGCGAAGGCACGCTCGCGCCGGCGCTCGGCCGCGGCGGCGGTGCGCTCGCCGAAATCTTCCAGCGCGTGCTGGAGGGTCGCGCCGCGATGCTGGCCGGCAAGTTCCGCTCCGCCGAGCGCGCCTATCGCCGCGGCATGGAGCGCCAGCTCGCGGCCGGCTTCGGCTTCGATCCGCCGCTTTTCTGGTATTCGATCCGGCGCAGCCTCGCCGCCGCGCAGATCGCCCGCGGCGAATCAAGGGGCGCCCGCGAGCAGCTTCGCGCCTCGCTCCGCCGCTGGCCCAACGATCCGCTCGCGCTCTACGCGCTGTCGCTGGCGGAGCGGCGGCTGGGGGATGCGGCGGCGGCCGACGCAAGCCTGCGGCAGGCTCGCGAGATCTGGGCAGGCGACGTCGGCGAGGTGCCGTTGTCGCGCATCTGAGCGCCCCTCTTCGCGCCACCGGCGCCGTGACGCGGTCCTAACGGGCGGCGATGGAAATCGTGCTGATCCTGCTGGTGCTGATCTGGCTGCTGGTGGTGCCGCTAGTCCTGCTCGCCCAGAACGGGATGCTGCGGATGCGGATGAGGCGGATCGAGGAGGAGTTCGACCGGCTCCGGGGCCAGGTGAGTCCGGATCAGGAGAGGCCCACGCGGCCGGCGCAAGCGGCCGCCCCGCCGCTTGCGCAGCCCCCGCCGCGCGAGCCGGCGGCGCCGGCGCCCGAGCCCGCGGCGGCCGCGATGGTGATCGACCTCGCACCCGACGACGTTCTTGAGGAAGAGGCGGCGCGCGCCGAATCGCTCGGCGGGCTGTTCGAGCGGCTGGTGGCGGGGCGGCTTCTGATCTGGCTTGGCGGGGTGGCGCTGGTCCTCGCGGCGGTGTTCCTGATCCGCTATTCGATCGAGGTCGGGCTGGTGACGCCGGAGGCGCGGATGACCGGCGCCGCCATCTTCGGCTTCGTCCTGCTCGCCGCGGGCGAATATGCGCGGGCCGGGCGGTTCGCCGACGATCCCCGCTTCGCCCAGGCCCTGGTCGGCGCCGGGCTCGCCGTGCTCTACGCCACCGCTTATGGTAGCCATGTCCTCTACGGCCTGATCGGCACGGGCGGCGCGTCCGCGGCGATGCTTGCGGTGACCGCCGCGGCCCTGCTGCTGTCGCTCCGCCACGGTGCGCCGACCGCGGTTATGGGGCTGATCGGGGGCTTCCTCACGCCGGTGCTGGTCGGCAACTCGAATTCGGGCGCGGTGCCTCTGCTCGCTTATCTGGCGTTGCTCGACCTGGCCGTGTTCGCGATCGCCTGGCGGCGCGGCTGGACCTGGCTGGCGGCGGCGGCGGTCGGCCTCAGCTTCGTGTGGACTGGCTATCTGCTGACCCGCCCGCCGGCCGATGCGCTGGCGGCCGGGGCGGCGATCCTCGGCCTGTCGGTGGCGGCTTCGCTGGTGCGGCCGGGCCAGGGGCGGCAATTGCGGCTTCTCCAGCCGCTCGCGCTCGGCATCGTCCAGCTCGCCATCCTGGTTGCCCGGGTCGATCTCGGCGCGCAGGCCTGGATCCTGTTCGGCGCGCTCGGCGCGGCGGCGGTCGCGCTGGCAGCGCTCCGGACGGAATATCGCGCGGCGCCGCCGCTCGCGCTCGCGCTCGGCCTCGCCCTGCTGCTCGCCAAGGCGACCACCGGCCAGGACCCGCTGGTCGCGCCGGCCGCGGCGGGACTGACGATCCTGTTCGGCGGCGCCGGCCTGGCGCTGGCCTTGCGGCGCGGCAGCCTGATGTGGACCGCGATCGCCTGCGCGGGCCTGGCCGGTCCGGCGCTCATCCTGCGCGCGGCGCGGCCCGAATTGCTCGAACGGCCGATCTGGGGGGCGCTGATGGCGGCGCTGGCGCTGGCGCCGGCGCTGCTGATCCGGGCCCATCGCGGCCGCGCGTCGGCCGAGGCGCCGGCCGATCTCGCCTTGCTGACGGCCGGCGCCGCTTCTGCCGTGCTGGCCGGCGCCGCGATCTGGGATCTGGCGCCCGCGAATCTCGTCGCCGCCGGCTGGCTGGCCGTGGCGATCGGCCTCGCGCTGGCGGCGCGACGGCTCGGCGATCTGGCGCTCGGCACGATCGCCTTGCTGGCGGCGGTGACGGGCGTCGCGCGGGCTCTGTGGATGGTGCCCGAATTGTCGACGGGCCTGTTGACGGGGCTGGTCGGGGAGCCCGTGCTGGCCGCCGACTTGCCGGGCGCGGCGATTGCGGCCTACGCGCTGGCGCTGCCCGCCTTGCTGCTCGCGGCCATGCGCCTGGCGTTGCCGCCGCTGCCGTTCGGGGCCAGGCGGGCGCTGCCCGGCGTGGCCGGGCTGTTCGCCGCCGCGGCCGCCTATGTCTGGTTCAAGCAGGGCTTCGGGCTCGCCGACCAGGCGGATTTCGTCGCCCGCGGCCTGCTCGAGCGGACCATCGTCACCCAGGCCCTGTTCGTCGCCGGCTGGCTGCTCGGCGCCGGGATCGTGAAGCCGCCGAGGATCGATTCCGATGTCGCCCGGCTCGGTGGAACGATCCTCACAGCCCTCGCCGCGGCGCGGCTGATCTGGTTCGACATGGCGATCCACAATCCCGCCTTCGCCGACCAATATGTCGGCGCCTTGCCGGTCCTCAACCTGATCCTCCCCGCTTATCTGCTCAGCGCCTTCTGGCTCTATGCGGCGCGGCGGCGGGCGGACGCGGCGACACGGTCGGGCTTCTGGCTCGCCGCCTTCCTCGCCGCGCTGGTCGCCGGCGTGGCGCTGCTCGTCCGCCAGGGATTCCAGGGGGCGATCCTGACCGGGGCGGACATGCCGAATGCCGAATATTACAGCTATTCGCTGGCCGCCTTGCTGGTCGCCATCGCGCTGATCGGCGCCGGCATCCGCCTGCCGGACAAGGCGCTGCGCCTGGCGGGCTTGCTCCTGCTCACCGCCGCGATCTTCAAGGTCTTCGGCCTCGACGCGATGGCGCTCGAAGGCTTGTTGCGCATCCTCTCCTTCCTCTTCCTCGGCATCGCCGTGATCGGCATCGCCCGCGCCTACGGGCCGGTGCTGCGCGCGGAAAGCCGCTGACCCCCGCTTGGCGGTCGCCCGCATTTGCGGTTAGGAAGGGGCGGGGGGTAGGCGCCATGGCGCACCAGATTTTCATCAGCCATTCGCCGGACGACCGCAACGTCGCCGACGCCGCCTGCGCGGCGTTCGAGGCGCGCGGCTTTCGTTGCTGGATCGCGCCGCGCGACCTTCCCTTGGGCGGGGATCCCGGGGACGCCGTGGCCGGCGCCATCGCCCGTTGCCGCGTCCTGGTGCTGATCCTGTCGAGCCGCTCGGCCGAGGCGCCGCACCTGGTGCGCGAGGCCGAGCGGGCGCTGGCCCGGGAAGTGCCGATTCTCGTCTTTCGGATCGAGGAGGCAGCGCCGTCGCCGGCGCTCGGGCGGGCGATCGCCGGCTTCGACTGGCTCGACGCGCTGACCCCGCCGGTCGCGCCCCATCTCGACTATCTCGGCGATCGGGTCGCGCGGCTGCTCGACGAGCTGCCCAAGGGGCGCGAGCGGACGATGCCGCCCCAGCCCTTCCGGCCGGCCGCCCGGGGAACCCCCGCCTGGCTGCCGATCGCCGGCGCCGGCGTCGCCGGCTTGCTCGCCATCGCTCTTGCCGCGATGTACGGCGGGCGATGAACGGGGCCGACGATATTGCCGCCATCGGCGCAGCGGTCGACGCGATGTATGCGATGATCTCGGGCCCCAGGGGGCCGCGCGATTGGTCGCGGCAGGCCGATTGCTTCCACCCCGACGCCCGCCAGATCCGGACCTGGGTCGACGCCGAGGGCCGGCCGCAATGCCTGATCATGGGCCTCGACGATTATGGGCGCGACACCACGCCCTTTTTCGCCGGGAACGATTTCTTCGAGGTCGAAACCGGCCGGCGGATCGACCTGTTCGGCAATATCGCCCATGTCTGGAGCGCCTATGAGGCGCGCACGGCGCCGGGCGACGCGGCGCCCGAACGGCGCGGTATCAATTCGATCCAATTGTTCAGGGACGCCGAGCGCGGCTGGCGGATCATGGCGATGATCTGGGACAATGAGCGCGAAGGCGTGGCGCTCCCGGAATTCTGAGCGGGTGGGCCCAGGCGGTCGAGGCCATCGACCTCGCGGACATGGGCGGTGCGAGGGCTTAGCCGCTGAAGTGGTTCGTTATGCGAAGCGAACTGCCCGCGCGCGCCGGGATGACCCAATTCCATACGTTTTCTCTACCCTGTTCTTTGGCATGTTCCATGCCATCGGGTTCGGGGGAATAGGAGGCCATGTGAGCGGCATGGCTCTGGCGATGCGAAGGCGTTCGGGAAAGCAAGGAGATTAGAATCTCCGAGAGGGAACCTCTTCTGCTGACACTTACGTTCTGCTCATCGAGAGGCCGCGCACGGGGCCGACCTCTCTCGAGGCCAGTATAACCGTCTATAACAGTGGGAAAAACTGGTCGGGGCGAGAGGATTCGAACCTCCGACCCCCACACCCCCAGTGTGATGCGCTACCAGGCTGCGCTACGCCCCGACCAAGGCGCGGCATTTAGGCGGGGCGCCCGGCGAAGGCAAGCGCGGTTGACTTGGGCGGCGCGGTCGTTAGTTTCGTTTCGAAACTCATTGTCGAGCGAGGGGCGGATGCGGACTTATGGCGTCAGCACGCACGCGCAGATCGAGGGCCTGACCGGCCTCGAGATGCTGCGCGCGATGATCGCGGGCGCGCTGCCGGCGCCGCCCATCGCCGAGCCGCTGGGCTTCTGGCTGGCCGAGGTCGAGCAGGGGCGCGCCGTCTTCGAGGGCGTGGCCGGGCCTGGGCTGCTCAATCCGCTCGGCGCCGTCCATGGCGGCTGGGCGCTGACCCTGATCGACAGCGCCTGCGGCTGCGCGGTCCATTCCGAGCTGGACGCAGGCGTCGGCTATACGACGGTCGAAACCAAGGTGAATTTCACCCGCCCGATCGCGCCCGGCGGCCAGGTGCGCTGCGAAGGCCGGGTACTGAGCCGCGGCCGCCAGATCGCCACTGCCGAGGCCTTTCTGCGCTCCGCGGAGGGAAAGCTGCTCGCCCACGGCACCTCGACCCTGATCATCCTTCCCAAGCGCTGAAGAGGGGGGCTTCCAGCCGAGAGCCGCGTGTCCCGCCTTCCCGCGGCTTGCGCGGATGCGCGGCTAGCCGCCGAGGACCGTCTTCAGGAAGCGCGCTTCATAAGCGTCGATCTTCATCGCCTCGATCCTGGCCGTCGCCAGCACCGCCATCAATTCGGCCATGTGCGGCGCCGTCATATGCGCGTTCATCGCCGCCTCGTCGCGCCAGGCCTCGGAGATGCGCAGCAGATCGGCATCCGCGACGTCGACCGCATAGGCATAGGCCTCGCAGCCCTCCTCGGCCCGCGTCGCCGCGATATTGGCGGCGAAGGCCGGCGTCAGCCGCGCGATCTCCCCCTCGCCGAACCGCACTTCGCCCTTGACGATGATCATGGCGCTCTCCTTGCCTTGGCAATTGCCCATCCCCATGATAGTCGCACCGCGCTTTCAAAGGCGAGCGCCTTCGCGCCGGCCTCTTCCAGGTAGGAAAACATGTTCCCATCCCCAGCTTTCGCCGCAACCGGCTCCGCCGCAGCATCGGGAGGCGGCGCCGGCCTGTTCGGCTTGCTGCCGCTCGTCCTGGTCTTCGTCATTTTCTATTTCCTGCTGATTCGGCCGCAGCAGCGGCGCATGAAGCAGCACCAGGCGATGGTGATGGCGGTGAAGCCGCGCGACGTGGCAGTGACCAGCGGCGGCCTGATCGGCAAGGTGATCAAGGTCGACGAAAATGAGGTCGAGCTCGAAATCGCCGCCGGCGTGAAGGTCCGAGTGGTCAAATCGATGCTGAGCGACATCCGTCCCCACGGCGCCAAGGCGGCGAACGACTAAGATGCTGTTTTTCCCGCGCTGGAAGATCTGGGGCATCTCGCTGCTCTGCCTGGCCGGCGTACTGCTGGCCGTGCCGAGCCTGCTGCCGGCGGGGGCGAACGCCTGGCTTCCGCGCTGGGCCCAGGCGATGCACATCAATCTCGGCCTCGACCTCGCCGGGGGCAGCCACTTGCTGCTCGAGGCGGAGACGCCCGACGTCGCCCGCCAGCGGCTCGAATCGATGGAGGAAGTCATCCGGCTCGAGATGCGCCGGGCCGACATCCGCATCGGCGATCTTTCGACCAGCGGCGGCCAGCTCGGCTTCACGCTTCGCAACCCGGCACAGGCCCCGGAGGCGGTCACCGCCGCCCGCAACCAGACCGTTCCGGTCGGCCTTGCCGCCCAGCCCGACTGGAGCGTCGCCATCGAGGACGGCAACCGCATCGTCATGCGCCAGACCGAGGCCGGCATCGAGCAGGCGACCGACCAGGCGATGGACGTCGCCCGCGACGTCATCGACCGCCGAATCAACGCGTCGGGCACGCTCGAGCCGACCATCATCCGTCAGGGCAACAACCGGATCGTCGTCCAGGTGCCCGGCATGCAGGATCCCGAAGCGCTGAAGGCGCTGATCGGGCGCACCGCGCGGCTCGAGTTCAAATTGCTCGCCGAGGGCGTCACCCCCGAGCAGCTGCAATCGGGGCGCGCCCCGATCGGCACCCTGATCCTCCCTTATGCCGAGGGCGGGGACAATGCCCGGATCGCGGTCCAGCGCCGAGCGATGGTCACCGGCGACCGCATCTCCACCGCCCAGCAGGATTTCAACGAGGACGGCCTGCCCGCCGTCACCATCCGCTTCGACAGCGCCGGCAGCCAGGCCTTCGCCCGCGTCACCCAGGCCAATGTCGGCAAGCAATTCGCGATCATCCTCGACAATGTCGTGCTCTCGGCGCCCAGCATCCGCGAGCCCATCCTCGGCGGCAACGCGCAGATTTCAGGCAGCTTCACGGTCCAGAGCGCGAACGATCTCGCCATCTCGCTGCAATCGGGCCGGCTGCCGGTCGAGCTGCACGTGGTCGAGGAGCGCACGGTCGGTCCCGAGCTCGGCGCCGATTCGATCAGGCTCGGCGTGATCGCCAGCATCGCCGCCGCCGGCGCGGTGGTCCTCTTCATGTTCCTCACTTATGGCTGGTTCGGCATGTTCGCCAATACCGCGCTGCTGCTGAACGGCCTGATGATCGTCGGCATCATGGCCTTCTTCAACGCCACTTTGACCTTGCCCGGCATTGCCGGCTTCGTGCTGACGATCGGCGCCGCGGTCGATGCCAACGTCATCATCAACGAGCGCATTCGCGAGGAATTGAGACGCGGCCGCAAGGTGATCGACGCGATCGACAATGGCTGGAAGGAGGCGAGTACCGCCATCCTCGACGCCAACATCACCAATACGATCGCCGGCGCTCTGATGTATTATTTCGGCTCGGGCCCGATCCGCGGCTTCGCGGTCGTGCTGGTGATCGGCATCGCCACCTCCGCCTTCACGGCCATCACCGTGGCGCGGATGATGGTTTCGATCTGGGCGCGGCGCGCCCGGCCAAAGTCGCTGGTGCTGTGATGCGCAAGGAATATTCGAAATGCGGCTGCTGAAGCTCGTCCCCGACAACACCAATATCGATTTCCTGCGCTGGCGCTGGTTCGCCATCGCCGTCTCGCTGACCCTGATCGCCGCCTCGACCTTCTTCCTCGTCACTCGCGGCCTCAATCTCGGCGTGGACTTTTCCGGCGGCCAGATGGTCCATGTGACCTTCCAGCAGCCGCCGCAGCTGGACGAGCTCAGGGACCGCATTTCGGGCCTCGACGTCGGCGATCCGACCATCCAGGAATTCGGCAGCCCGCGCGAAATCTCGATTCGCATTCCGCGCGCCGAAGACGAAACGGTCGAGCAGGCCAACGCGATCGCGAGCCGCGTCCGCACCGCCATCACCCAAAACTATCGGGGCGCGCGGATCGATTCGGTCGAAACGGTGACCGGCAAGATTTCGCAGGAACTTGCCTGGGACGGCGGGCTCTCCCTGCTGCTCGCCATGCTCGGCGTCGCCGCCTATATCTGGATCCGGTTCGAATGGCAGTTCGGCATCGGCGCGCTCGTCTCGCTGGTCCACGATTTCACGATCGTGCTGGGTTTCTATTCCCTGACCCAGATCGATTTCAGCCTCAACGCCATCGCCGCCTTGCTGACGCTGATCGGCTATTCACTCAACGACACGGTCGTCGTCTATGACCGCATCCGCGAGAATCTGAGGAAATACCGGAAGATGGCGATCGAGCCGCTGCTCAACCTTTCGGTCAACGAGACGCTGTCGCGCACGATCAACACCAACACCGCAGTGCTCGTCGCGATCACCGCCTTGCTCGTGATGGGGCCGGACGTGATCTTCGATCTCACGATCGGCATTTTCGTGGGCGTCCTGATCGGCACCTATTCGTCGGTCTACGTCGCGCGCTTCCTGTTGGTGCCGCTGGGCGTCGGACCCGACAGCTTCGTGCCGACCGATCCGATCAGCCGCGCCGAGCGCGGCGGCCGCAACGAAGGCTATGACGGCGCCCAGGTTTGAGCGAAGTCCGGGCGCGAGCGGCCCGCTCGTCCAGGGCTTCGCCGGTCGCGGCTTCAGGGTCGACGGAATTCTCCACGAAGGCGTGCTGCTGACGCCCGAAAGCGCCGCCGGCTGGGCCGCGCCGGCCCTGGCGGCGCTCGTTCCCGATCATGTCGCGCCGCTGCTCACGCTGGCGCCGCCACCCGAATTCCTGATCCTCGGAACCGGCCCGGCCCAGGGCTTCCCGCCGCGCGCCTTCATCGCCGCGCTCGAGGCCCGGGGGATCGGAGTGGAGGCGATGGACAGCCGCGCCGCCGCCCGCGCCTGGAGCCTGCTGCGCGGCGAGGGCCGCTGGATCGCGGCGGCGCTGATGCCGCTCTAGCCGACCAGGGACCACAAATGCGCCGCGAGCTCGGCGCCGTTCCTCTCCCAGCCGAATTTCTCCGCCGGCTTGCGCACCGCGGCGCGGCCGGGCGGGTCGGCGAGGATTTCGAGCACCGCCGCGGCAAAGGCGTCGGCATCGCGTGGAACGAGCCGGCCGGCCTCGGGCCGGTCGATTATCTCGCGCGCGCCGCCGACGTCGCAGGTCACGACCGGCGTTCCGCAGGCGAGCGATTCGACCCAGACATTGGCCAGACCCTCGGAATGGGTCGGAAGGATCATGACGTCGGCCGCCGCGAGCAGGGCGGGAAGCTCCTCATGCGGACGGCTACCGAGGAAGCGCACCCGGTCGGCGAGGCCGCGCTCGTGGGCGATCCCCTGGAGCCGGTTCCGGTCGGGCCCGTCGCCGACAAAGGTCAAACTGGCTTCGGGAATCCGCTCCAGCGCGCCGAGCGCGACCTCCTGGCCCTTGCGTGGGACGAGGTTGCCGACCGTGACGAGCCGGGGTGGGCCGTCGCGGGCGGCGGCGTCGGCCCGGAAGCGATCGAGGTCGATTCCGGTATGGTGGACTCGGATCCGCTCCGCCGGAAGGCCGAGCGCGACCATGTCGGCCTTGAGCGCGCCGCTGACCGCGAGCAGGCCGTCCGCCGCCCGCCCGGCCGCCACGATCTGATCGGCGATGCCGGGCCGCGCCCCCCAAAAGTGGATGTCGCTGCCCCGCGCCTTGATCGAGAAGGGCAGGCCGAGCGCGGCGGCCAGGCGCATCGCCGCCGGGCCGTCCGGCCAGAAAAACTCCGCGTCGATCACGTCGAACGGGAAGCGCGCGCGAATCTCCCGCAGCAAGGGCAGCAGCGCGTCGGCCATGCGCCGCGCCGTCCCGGCCTGCCCGATCTTCGGCCAGGTCCTGTAACGGGGGCGATGGACGATGAGCCCATGCCAGTCCTCGCGCTCCGGCAAGGCGCGCAGGGCCGCGTAATGCGGGTGGAGCGCCAGCGGCCAGGGCGGCAGGCCGATCGGCGCCACGACCTCGACCGCGACCCCGGGCCGGGCGGCCAGCGCGGCGGCCTGCCGTTCGACGAACACGCCAAGCGTCGGGCGCGCGCCGTTCGGGAACAGGGTCGCGAGGGTGAGCACGCGCAACATGCCGGGCGCCATAGCAAAGCCGGGTTAAGCAAGCCTCATTAAAGCGTCGTTCATCCCCATCCGCCTTGATGCGTTACGCCGCTTGGCCTTCGCCAAACCCTCAGCTAAGAAGCCCGCCATGCAACGCTTTTCCCGTCCGATCCTGCTTGCCCTGATCGCCGCCAGTTTCATTCCTCTTTCCGCCTGCGCGATGCTCGGCGGCGGGGGCGGCCGCAACAAGGCCGACACCCGCTACGTCGCCCGCGACGTCAACACCCTTTACAATGCCGGCTGGGACCGGATGAACCAGCGCAATTACATGGTCGCCGCGGCGATCTTCGACGAGGTCGAGCGCCAGCATCCCTATTCGGTCTGGGCGCGCCGGGCGCAGCTGATGAGCGCGTTCAATTATTATGCCGCTCGCGATCACACCAAGTCGATCGATTCGGCGCGGCGCTTCCTCTCGATCCATCCCGGCAATCGCGACGCGCCCTACGCGCTCTATCTGATCGCGCTCAACTATTACGAGCAGATCAGCGACGTGACCCGCGACCAGGCGGTCACCCGCCAGGCGCTGGAATCGCTGGGCGAGGTCGTCCGCCGCTATCCCGACACCCGCTATGCCGACGATGCCCGGCTGAAGATCGACCTGGTCCGCGACCATCTCGCCGGCAAGGAGATGGAGATCGGACGCTTCTACCAGCGCCGGCGCCAGTGGCTGGCCGCGGTGATCCGTTTCCGCACCGTGGTCGACGATTATCAGACCACCAGCCATGCCCCGGAGGCGCTGATGCGCCTCACCGAATCCTATCTCGCGCTCGGCATCCCCGAGGAGGCGCGCCGCGCCGCGGCGGTGCTCGGCGCCAATTATCCCCAGTCGCGCTGGTACCAGCGCGCCTTCAATCTGATGGGTCGCCACGCCCCGCAAGCCGCGGCCCAGCCGCCGGCTCCCTAAGATGCCCTGCCGTCATCCCGGCGAAGGCCGGGATCCCATGACGGAAAGGACACGGCAGGAGATCCGAGGCCCCGGCCCGCGCCGGGGCGACGCGCAGGCGAGGGTGCCATGCTGACCGGCCTCTCGATCCGCGACGTCGTGCTGATCGACACGCTCGATCTCGAATTCGGAGCCGGGCTCGGCGTGTTGACCGGCGAAACCGGGGCCGGGAAATCGATCCTGCTCGACGCGCTCGGCCTGGCGCTTGGCACGCGCGCCGACAGCGCCCTGGTGCGCGCCGGCCAGTCCCAGGCGGTGGTCAGCGTCGTCTTCGACCTTTCCGCCGACCATGCCGCGCGCGCGCTCCTCGCCGACAACGGCCTCGGCGGCGAGCCGGGCGAGGCCCTGATCATCCGCCGCGTCGCCAAGGCCGACGGCGGCAGCCGCGCCTTCGTCAACGACCAGTCGGTTTCAGCCGGCCTGCTGCGCGAGCTTGGCGGGCTGCTCGTCGAGATTCACGGCCAGCACGACGATCGCGGCCTGCTCAACCCGCGCGGCCACCGCGCCCTGCTCGACGACTATGGCCGGGTCGAAACCGGCGCGGCCGCGGCCGCCTGGATGCGGCTGCGGGCGCTCGAGGCGCGATTGGCGGAGGCGCGCGAGGCGGCGGGCAGCGCCGAGCGCGACCGAGAATGGCTCGAACATGCGGTCGAGGAGCTGGGCCGATTGAACCCGGAAGCGGGCGAGGAGGAGCAGCTGGCCGGCCTGCGCGCGACCATGCAGGCGGGGGCGAGGCTCGGCGACGAGCTGGCGACCGTCGCTGCGCTGCTGCAAGGCTCGGAGGGCGGCCTCGCTTTGCTCCGCCAGGCGGCGCGCCGGCTCGACCGGATCGCGGCCGAACATCCGCTCCTCGCCGAGGCGCTCGCAGCGCTCGACAGGGCGGCGATCGAGGCCGGCGAGGGCGAGGAGGCGCTCGAGCGCGCCGCCGAGGCGCTGACCTTCGATCCGGTCCGGCTCGACGACGCCGAAACCCGGCTGTTCGAGATTCGCGCGCTCGCCCGCAAGCACCGGGTCGAGGCCGACGCGCTCCCGTCCTTGCTGGGCGAATTGAAGGCGAAGCTCAATGCGATCGAGGCCGGCGCCGGCCGGATCGAGACGATCGGCGCGGAGCTCGCCGAGGCCTGCGCCGACTATGACCGCGCCGCCGACGCGCTGACCGAAATGCGGCAGGCGGCCGCGGCGCGGCTCGACTCGGCGGTGGCGGCAGAGCTTGCGCCGCTGAAGCTCGATCAGGCCCGTTTCCGCACCGTGATCGGCGCGGCCGAGCCGGGCGCCCAGGGCCGCGACAGGGTGGAGTTCGAGGTTTCGACCAATCCCGGCGCGCCGTTCGGGCCGCTGGTCAGGATCGCCTCGGGCGGCGAATTGTCGCGCTTCATTCTCGCGCTCAAGGTCGCTCTGGCCGAGGAGGGCGGGGCGACGACGATGATCTTCGACGAAGTCGACCGCGGCGTCGGCGGCGCCGTCGCCAGCGCGATCGGCGAACGGCTGCACCGGCTCGCGAAGACCGGGCAGGTGCTGGTCGTCACCCACTCGCCCCAGGTCGCGGCGCGGGGCGCCATGCATTTGCTGATCGAGAAGAGCCATGACGGCCTCGTCACCCGCACCGGCGTGCGCGCGCTCGACGAGGCCCGCCGCCGCGAGGAGATCGCGCGCATGCTTTCGGGCGCCGAAGTGACCGACGAAGCGCGCGCGCAGGCGTCGAGGCTGCTGGAGGCGGCGTGATGGCGCAGGAGGCGCGCAGCTGGGGCGATGCGATCGGCGCGACGCTGCTGAAAGCGGCGGCGGCGCTGATCGTGCTGGTCGCGGGCCTCGCCATCCTGTTCCTGCTTCCGGCGACCCTGGTGATCGTCGCGATGGACTTTTCCTTATGGTCGCCGGGCGGTGCGGCCGGCTGGTTCGCGCTCGTCTGGTTCCCCCTGGCGTTCGCGGCAGCGCTTTACGGCGCCGTTACGGGCCTCGATCTCATCGACCGGCCCAGCGCCGGCGGCGTGGCCCGGCTGGTGGGCATCGTCGCTGCGACCTTCTTCACCTTCCCGCCATTCTGGCTCCCGGCATGACCGAAGCCGAAGCCGCCAAGCAGCTCGAGCGCCTGGCGCGCGAGATCGCCCGCCACAACGCGCTCTATCATACCGAGGACGCACCCGAGATCTCGGACGCGGATTATGACGCGCTGGTTCGGGAGAATGCGGCGCTGGAAGCCCTTTTCCCGCATCTCGTCCGCGCCGACAGCCCCTCGCGCAAGGTCGGCGCCGCCCCGGCCGGGCATCTCGCCAAGGTGGCGCACAGGGCGCCGATGCTCAGCCTCGACAATGCCTTCGAGGAGGCCGAGGTGGCCGAGTTCGTCGCCCGGGTGCGGCGCTATCTGAAGCTCACCGAAGACGAGCCGGTGGCGCTCACGGCCGAGCCCAAGATCGATGGCCTGTCCTGCTCGCTGCGCTACGAGACGGGCGTCCTGACGCTCGCCGCGACCCGCGGCGACGGAACCACGGGCGAGGACGTGACGGCAAACGTCCGGACCATGAAGGACGTGCCCCGGCGGCTGGACGGCGTCGCCCCGGACGTCTTCGAGATTCGCGGCGAGGTCTATATGGCCAAGGCCGATTTCACCGCCCTCAACGCGCGGCTGCTGGCCGAGGCCGAGGATCCCGCCAGGGCGCGCCAGTTCGCCAATCCGCGCAACGGCGCCGCCGGCTCGCTGCGCCAGAAGGACCCGGCGGTGACCGCCTCGCGGCCGCTCAAATTCTTCGCCCATGGCTGGGGCGAGGTCAGCGCGCGCCCCGCCGCCAGCCAATATGAGGCGATGGCGGCGATACGGGCCTTCGGCCTGCCCGTCTCCGACCTGCTGGTCCGGGTGCAGACGCTCGACGACCTGATCGCGCACTATCGCAGGATCGAGAAGGCCCGGGCCGACCTCCCGTTCGACATCGATGGAGTCGTCTACAAGGTCGACCGGCTCGACTGGCAGGAACGGCTCGGCTTCGTCTCCAAGGCGCCGCGCTGGGCGCTGGCCCACAAATTCCCGGCTGAGCGCGCCGAAACGATCCTCAGGGCGATCGACATCCAGGTCGGGCGCACCGGCAAGCTTACTCCGGTGGCGCGGCTCGAGCCGGTCACGGTCGGCGGCGTCGTCGTCGTCAACGCCACGCTCCACAATCGCGACGAGATCGCGCGGCTCGGCGCCCGTCCCGGCGACCGTGTCGTCCTCCAGCGCGCCGGCGACGTCATTCCGCAGATCGTCGACGTGCTCACCAGGGACGAGGCCCGGCCCGCCTTCGTCTTCCCCGATCATTGCCCGCAATGCGACAGCGAGGCGGTGGCCGAGGAGGGCGAGATCGACGTCCGCTGCACGGGCGGCCTGATCTGCCCGGCCCAGCGCTTCGAGCGGCTGCGCCATTTCGTCAGCCGCGCCGCGCTCGATATCGAGGGGCTGGGCGAAAAGAGTATCGCCGAGTTCATCGCGCTCGGCTGGCTGAGCGAGCCCGCCGACATTTTCGACCTCCATCGACACCGCGACGCGCTGATCGGCCGAGAGGGCTGGCAGGCGAAATCGGTCGACGCGCTGTTCGCGGCGATCGCGGCGAAGCGTGAGCCCGATGCCGCGCGGCTGCTGTTCGGCCTCGGCATCCGCCATGTCGGCGCGGTCACCGCCCGCGACCTGATGAAGGCGTTCGGGACTCTGCCGCGTCTGCGCGCGGTCGCCGAGGCGGCCCGGGCGGGCGACGACGAGGCCGTATCGGAGCTGATCGCGATCGAGGGCGTCGGGCCGATCGTGGTCCGGGCGCTCGGCGACTTCTTCCACGAGCCGCACAATATCGAGGCTTGGGACGATCTGCTCGCCCGCGTCTCGCCACCGCTTTATGTCGTCGAGACGCGCGACTCGCCTGTCACCGGCAAGACGATCGTCTTCACCGGCAGCCTCGAATCCATCTCCCGCGACGAGGCCAAGGCGCAGGCCGAGGCGCTCGGCGCCAAGGCGGCGGGCTCGGTTTCGGCCAGGACCGATCTGGTCGTGGCCGGCCCGGGCGCGGGCTCGAAGCTCAAGAAGGCGGCCGAGCTCGGCATCGACGTGATCGACGAGGCCGAGTGGCTCAGGATCGTGGCGCAGGCGAGCGGCTGATCTCGCGCCCATTTCGTGCTAAGGCCGGGGGGCTCTGACAGGAGACGTGACATGCGTATGATCGCCGCAGCC
>Ga0190265_10000209_pt1 | contig 54960 bp, 51 predicted proteins | sample Popmic124T_FD_133135 | JGI IMG/M metagenome (GOLD analysis project Ga0190265, IMG submission 133135) | Populus adjacent soil microbial communities from riparian zone of Indian Creek, Utah, USA - 124 T | ecosystem: Environmental > Terrestrial > Soil > Riparian zone | place: USA: Utah | collected... | reverse complement strand
CTGCCGCCTCCTCTTGGCGGGCAAGCGCACCAAGCCGCGCCTCAAGAAGCTGCGCATCCTCTTCGTTCTGTTGGGGCTGAGCGCGCTGGGGCTGTTCTCGATGGTCTTCGGGATGATCATGGCTGTCTCCCAGGACCTGCCGGCGATCTACGACTTCGCTCAGTACAAGGCCTCGCAGAACAGCGAGGTGCTCGACGCCAGCGGCGAGCCGATCGGCACCCTGACCAGCAACCAGAACAAGATCCTGCTCGACTCCGGGCAGATCTCCCCCAACGTCAAGAACGCCGTGGTCTCGATCGAGGACACGCGCTTCTACGAGCACAACGGCGTCGACTTCCAGGGCATCGGACGAGCGCTGGTGCAGGACATCCTCTCGCTCAGCGCCAGGCAGGGGGCCTCGACGATCACCCAGCAGTTCGTCAAGAACGCGCTCGCCGCCCAGGAAAGCCGCACGGTCTTCCAGAAGTTCCGCGAGGCCGCCCTGGCCTACCGGCTCGAGCGCCACTGGAGCAAGGACAAGATCCTCACCGAGTACCTCAACACGATCTACTTCGGCGAGGGCGCCTACGGGATCGAGGCCGCGGCCCGCACCTTCTTCGGCGCCGCACACCCCGGCTGCGGCACCGAGACCGAGCCCTGCGCCTCCGTGCTGGCCCCCTGGGAGGCGGCGATGCTGGCCGGGATCATTGCCTCGCCCTCCGCCTACGATCCCAAGTTCTTCCCCGAAAACGCCCTGCACCGGCGCAGCCTGGTGCTGGAAAGGATGTACGAAGAGGGCTACATCACGCAGGAGCAGTACGCCGAAGGAACGAAGCAAGCGCTGCCATCTCCCGATGACATCGAGCCGCCCCAGCTCGACTCCGAGGCGCCTTACTTCACCTCCTGGCTGCGCCAGCAGCTGGTCGAACGCTACGGCGCCGCGAAGACCTTCTTCGGCGGACTCAAAGTCAAGTCGACGCTCGACCTGCGGCTGCAGGAAGCGGCGGAGGAAGTCGTCACCTCCTACCTCGGCGAACTCGGCCCGACCTCGGCCCTGGTCGTGATCGACAACCGCAACGCCGGCATCAAGGCGATGGTCGCCGGCCCCGACTTCGAGGAGAAACCGTTCAACCTGGCGACGCTCGGGCACCGCCAGCCCGGGTCCTCGATCAAGCCGATCATCCTGGCGACGGCCCTGCAGCAGGGGATCTCGCCGGAAACGGTCTACGAATCGGCGCCCCAGGTCTTCTACTTCGGCAAGCAAGGCAGGGAACCGTTCGAGGTCAAAAACTACGAGGACAGCTACCTCGGGTCGGCCTCGCTGGCGACGGCGACGACCTACTCCGACAACGCCGTCTACGCCCAGGTCGGGCTGGAAAGCATCGAAGGCGGGACCAAAGCGATCGCCCGCACGGCCCACAGGCTCGGAGTCCAGACCCATCTCTCGACCAACCCGGCGATGGTCCTGGGCGGGATCGAGGAAGGCGTCACCCCGCTGGAGTGGACTTACGCCTTCTCGACCCTGGCCAACGACGGCGACCGGGTCAGCGGCACGCTGGCGCCGATCCCCGGCAACAGCCCCGTCGCCTACACCGAAGTCACCGACAGCGACGGGGACCTGATCCGCGAAGGCGACAACGACTCGACCCGCAAGCAGGTGCTCCCCGCCGGGGTAGCCGAAGAAGCGAAGTCGATCCTCGCCTCGGTCGTCAGCAGCGGCACCGGCGTGCGGGCCGACATCGGCGACGAATCGCAGTGGGGCAAGACCGGGACCACCGACGACAACGGCGACGCCTGGTACTGCGGCGCCACGGACGAGGTCACCTCCTGCGTCTGGGTCGGCTACGCCGACACGCTGACGCCGATGACGACCGAGTTCTCGGGCGGGCCGGTGGACGGCGGCACCTTCCCGGCGCTGATCTGGGCCGGCGTCGTCTCCGCCTGGCAGGACATCCAGGCAGAGCGGGCGGCGGAACGCGGCGAAGGCAAGGAGGGTTCGAGCGACTCCGACTACGTCCCTTCCCCCTCCTACGAAGCTCCGGAATCAAGCGCCTCGGAAGCAGAAGCCGCGCCAAGCTCGCCGGAATCCAGCCCGGAAGCGGCGCCGGAAGCAGAAGCCTCGCCTGAAGTCGCCCCTGAAGGTGGCGTCAGCGGCGGTACGGGTGGCGCGGCGGCGCCAGGCTAGGAGCCAATCCCGGTAGGGGTGGAACGTCTTGTACTTTTTCGGCTGACCCGACCTCGGACGGCAGCGGCCGCTCTCCGAAAAAGTTAAGTGGAACCCCTGGCGGGATTGACTCTTACCCCCGGCCGCGGTCGCGACACATAAGGGCTGCCCTTGAGACTGAAGCGCCAGGGGCGATCGACTGCCTTAGTGATGCCCACACGGGGGCCAGTGACGATCTCACCGTCCCAGCCCCTCTCCCGTGGCAGCAGCAGAAAAGGATCCCTGGTCAGGTCGGTCCCGTTGGCGTCGAGGCCGATGCCGAGCGCCTCGGTCAGCTTGCCTGGCCCGGAGCAGAGGTCGAGGTCGGGGCGCTCGCCGCGACGCGCCCTCATCTCCTCCAGCCCCACGCTCGGCTCCAGCGCCCTGATCAGGACCGCCGCCGCCTCGCCCTCGGGTTCGGCGACCGCGTTGAGCAGGCTGTGGATCCCGTAGGAGAGGTAGACGTAGGCTCGCCCGGGCGGCCCGAACAGCACCTCGGTGCGGGCGGTGAGGCCGACATAGGCATGGCAAGCGGGGTCGTCTCGCTCGTAGCTCTCGGTCTCGACGATGACACCGCCGCAACCGCCGTAGAGGAGCCTGCAGCCGATCAGCTCGCGCGCGACCGTGTGGACGGAGCGGTCGAAGAACTCGACCCCGAGCCGCTCTGTCGCGGTGACGCTCACTCCCTCTCTTCGCGCACCCTGGCGTGGACCGCAGCGAGGGTCTCGTGCGCCTGCTCGATCTGCCTGGCGAGGGCCTCGGAGCCGGTCCCTCCCTCGATCCGCTTCGACTCCAGCCAGTTCGCCTGCTTCAGCACCTCGTAGTAGGAGTCGTCGAGCAGCTCGGAGCGCTCGCGCAGCTCTTCGGGGGTCAGCTCGGAGAGCGTCTTGCCGCGCGAGACCGCGTCGCTGACCAGGCCGCCGACGATCCCGTGCGCCTCGCGGAACGGCACCCCCTTGCGGACGAGCAGGTCGGCGACCTCCGTCGCCGCCAGCATCTCGTCGCCGGCGGCCTGCTCGAGGCGCTCGCGGTCGAACTCGATCCCGGCCAGCATCCCCTCGGTCGCGTCGAGGCAGAGCTCGACCGTGTCGATCGCGTCGAAGAGCGGCTCCTTGTCCTCCTGCATGTCCTTGCCGTAGGTCAGGGGCAGCGCGTGCATGACGCCGATCAGGGTCGCGTAGTTCGCCGCCACCCGGGGGCTCTTGGCGCGCAGCAGCTCGGCCGAGTCGGGGTTCTTCTTCTGCGGCATGATGCTCGACCCCGAGGAGAAGGACTCGTCCAGCTCGCAGAAGCCGAACTCGCTGCTCGACCAGATCACCACCTCTGAGCCGAGCCGTGAGAGGTGCATCGCGCAGGTCGAGGCCGCGGCCAGGTAGTCGAGGACGAAGTCGCGGTTGGAGGCGCCGTCGATCGAGTTCTGGGTGACGTGTTCGAAGCCGAGGTCCCCGGCGACGGCGCGCCGGTCGATCTCCCAGTTCACCCCGGCAAGGGCGCCGGAGCCGAGCGGCATCACCGAGGCGCTGTCGAGGGCGAACTGGAAGCGCAGCACGTCCCGCGCCAGCATCCAGAAGTAGGCGAGCAGGTGATGGCCCAGGTAGACGGGCTGGCCACGCTGCAGGTGGGTGTAACCGGGCATCGGCCAGTCGCGGTAGCGCTCGGCCAGGGCGAGCAGGCGCTCCATCGTCCCCCCGGCGAGCTCGATCGCGCGCATGGAGTGGGCCTGGACGACCATCGCCACGTCGGTGGCGACCTGGTCGTTGCGGGAGCGGCCGGTATGGAGCTTGCCGGCAAGGGGGCCGACCTCCTCGCCGAGCAGCCGCTCGATCGCCATGTGGATGTCCTCGTCCGCCCCCTCGAACTCGAAGCCGTGCTGCGCCATGCGGTCGCCGACCCGCTCCAGGCCGGCGTCGATCTCGCCCAGCTCCTCCTCGCTGAGGACGCCGATCTGGCAGAGGCCGCGGGCGTGCGCGCGCGACTGGTCGATGTCGTAGGGCGCCAGCCGCCAGTCGAAGGCGATCGAGCGGTTGAGCCGCCAGAAGCGGGGGTCCGGGTCTTTGCGGAAGCGAGACATCAGCGCAGGGAGTCGGCGAGAGCCTCGCACACCCTTTCCACCTGTTGCTCGCTCATCGAGGGGAAGAAGGGCAGGGCAAGGGAGCGGGCCGAGGCCTCTTCCGCCACCGGGAACTGGCCCTCGGCATAGCCGAGCTCGCGCAGGTGGGGAAAGAGGTGGATGCAGGGGAGGTAGGCCTTGGCCGCGACGCCGCGCTCGGCGAGCCGGGCAACCGTGGCGTCGCGATCGACCCCCGCGGGCAGGCGGACGGGGTAGACAAACCAGCTGCGCCGCTCGCCGCCGCGCCCGGCCATCGGCGCCTCCAGGCCCTCGATCCCGAGCATCGCCAGCGATCCCTCGTAGAGCGCCGCAACCCGATCGCGCCCCGCCAGCAGCTCGTCGAGCTTCTCGACTTGGGCGACGCCGATCGCCGCGGCGACGTCGGAGAGCCGGTAGTTGAAGCCGAGCCGGTCGTGGTCGAGCCAGCCCATGTCGACGGCGCGGCCCTGGTTGCGCTCGCTGCGCAGGCGCTTTGCCAGCTCGGCGCCGGCGGGCACGATCACTCCCCCCTCCCCCGTCGTCAGCTGCTTGTTGGCATAGAAGGCGAAGGTGGCGAGGTTGCCGCGGGCGCCCACCCGCTTGCCCTCCGAGTCGACGGCGCCGAGCGCCTCGCAGCCGTCCTCGAGGATGCCGAAGTCGCGCCGCGCCGCCAGCGCCTCCAGCTCGGCCATCGCGGCCGGGTAGCCGAAGATGTGGACCGGGAGGATCCCGACGGTCCGCTCGCCCGCCGCCGCCTCGGCGGCCGCGGGGTCGAGGTTGAGCGTCTCCGGATCGACGTCGCAGAAGACGGGCTTCGCCCCCTCGTAGAGCAGGCAGTTGGCGGAGGCGACGAAGCTAAAGGGGCTGGTGAGGACCTCGTCGCCCGGGCCCCAGCCGAGCGCGCGCACGCCGAGGTGAAGGGCAGCGGTGCCGCTGGAGACGGCGACTGCGTCCTCGACCCCGAGCCAAGCCGCGAAGGCGCGCTCGAAGCGCTCTCCCATCGGGCCCAGCGAGAGCCGGCCCGAGCGCAGGACTTCGAGCACCAGCTCCTCCTCGCGCTCTCCGAGCTCTGGGCGCGCGAGCGGGATCTCGGCGGTCATGCCCGCGACCCTAACCCGAGCCGTCGCCGCGTGGTTGAAAGGCGTACTCGAGCGAGTCGACCAGTGCCTCCCAGGAGGCCTCGATGATGTTCTCCGAGACCCCGATCGTCTCCCACTCGTGCCTGTGGTCGGAGGATTCGAGCAGGACGCGGGTGATTGCGTCGGTGCCGTGGGTCTCGTCGAGAATCCGCACCTTGTAGTTGGTCAGCTCGATCTCGGCCAGGTCCGGGTGGCGGCCAGCGATCGCGGCACGCAGGGCGCGATCGAGGGCGTTGACCGGGCCGTTGCCCTCGGCGACCTCGACGTGGCGCTCGCCGCCGATCTTGACCTTGATCGTGGCCTCGGTTTCGACCTCGCCGTCGGCGCGCTTCTCGGTGGTGACGCGGAAGCTCTCCAACTCGAAGAGCGGCTCGTAGGCGCCCGCCTCGCGACGCAGCAGCAGCTCGAAGGAGGCCGGTGCCGCCTCGTAGTGGTAGCCGCGATGCTCGCGCTCCTTCAGCCGCTGGACCGCACGCGAGGCGGCCTCGTCGTCGAGCGCCAGCCCGGCCCGCTCCGCCTGGCTGCGGATCGTCGCCTTGCCCGAGAGCTCGGAGACGAGGATGTCCCGCTCGTTGCCGATCTCGGCCGGGTCGAGGTGCTCGAAGGTGCGGGCGTCGGCGGCGATGCCGGCCGCGTGCATGCCCGCCTTGTGGGCGAAGGCGTTGCGCCCGACGTAGGCCTGGTCGGGGTTTGGAGTCACGTTGCAGAGCTCGTCCAGGTAGTGAGCGGTTGGTGTGAGGCCAGCGAGCTGCTCCGCGGAGACCACGCCGAAGCCCATCTTCAGCTGCAGCGCCGGCAGGATCGAGGCGAGGTTGGCGTTGCCGCAGCGCTCGCCGTAGCCGTTGACGGTGCCCTGGACCAGCCGCGCGCCGGCGCCGACCGCGGCGAGCGAGTTGGCGACCGCGCACTCGGCGTCGTTGTGGGTGTGGATCCCCACCTCCGCCTTCCCGTCCAGGCCGGCGATCACGGCGGCGGTCGCCTCGGCGACGAAGTCGGGCAGGCTGCCGCCATTGGTGTCGCAGAGGGTGACGTTCTCTGCCCCCGCCTCGGCGGCGGCGCGGACGCACTCGAGCGCGAAGCCCGGGTCGTCGCGATAGCCGTCGAAGAAGTGCTCGGCGTCGAAGACCACCCGCTTGCCGGCGCCTTGGCAGAAGGCGACCGAGTCGCGGATCATCGCCAGGTTCTCCTCTTCGGGGACCCGGATCACCTTCTCCACGTGCAGCCGCCAGCTCTTGCCGACGAGGCAGACCATGGGGGCGAACGAGTCGACCAGGGTCGCGAGCGCCGGGTCTTCGGCGGCGGCGAGGCCACCGCGCCTCGTCATCCCGAAGGCGGCGATCGTCGCGCTCTCGAGCTCCAGCTCCGAGAGGCGGTCGAAGAGCTCGGCTTCCTTCGGGTTGGAGCTCGGGAACCCGGCCTCGATGAAGTGGACGCCGAGCGCGTCGAGCGCCTGCACGACCTTGAGCTTCTCCCCCGCGGAGAGCGACATGCCGTGCCCGCCCATGCCGTCCCGGAGGGTGGTGTCGTAGAGCCTTACCTGTTCCATCTGATGCCTTTCGATTCGAGGAGTCGGGGGGAGGGCCTTTCGACCCGTGCGCACGGCAGCGCCGCGCCAGCCGCTAGGCGGCTGCGGTAATTCGCCCGATCGACTCGAAGCAATGCATCAGGAACTGACCTTACTCGGCTCGTCAACCTGCGCCGGCGCCTCGACGAAGTCGAGCCACTCCAGGTACTCCTCGGCGCGGCCGTAGAGGGCGTCTTCAAACTTCGCCTGCACGTGGCGGGTGATCTCACCCGGCTCGCCCAGCGGGTGGTCGTCGATCTCACGCACCGGCACCAGCTCGGCCGCGGTGCCGGTGAGGAAGACCTCCTCCGCCAGGTAGAGCTCGGAGCGGGCGACGTCGCGTTCGACCACGGTGTAGCCGAGATCGCGGGCGATCTGGATCACCGACTTGCGGTTGATCCCGTCGAGGATCGAGGCGACGTGCGGCGGGGTGACGATCTGGCCCTCGCGGACCAGGAAGATGTTCTCGCCCGAGCCCTCGCAGACGAAGCCGCGCTCGTCGAGCAGGATCGCCTCCTCGTAGCCGGCCTTGGTCGACTCGGTCTTGGCGAGGATCGAGTTGAGGTACTGGCCCGAGGCCTTGGCGTGCGGGACCAGCCCGCCGGGGCCGATCCGGCGCCAGCTCGAGACCTTGGCGCGGATGCCGTGCTTCTTGCCCTCCTCACCCAGGTAGACCCCCCAGGGGAAGGCCGCGACGATCACCTCGACCGGGGCGTCGGTCGCGTAGAGGCCGAGGTTGCCGTAACCGCGGAAGGCGAGCGGCCGGATGTAGCAAGAGGCGAGGCCGTTGCGGCCGATTAGCTCTCGCGTCGCCGCCGCGATCTCCTCGGTCGAGTAGGGCAGCTCGAGGTAGTAGAGCTCGGCCGACTTGGCGAGCCGGTCGAGGTGGTCCTGATGGCGGAAGACCGCCGGCCCGCGCTCGGTCTCGTAGCAGCGGATTCCCTCGAAGACGCCGGTGCCGTAGTGCAGGGCGTGGCTGAGGACGTGTGTCTTCGCGTCCTCCCAGCGCACGAACTCGCCGTTCTGCCAGATCAGCTCCGCCTGTTCCATGCCCGAGAAAGTATGCCCTAAGAAGGGAGCTCGGCCAAAACCGCTTCGGTCATCTGGTCCGTTCCGGCCGTGCCCTCCCCCGCCGCTGCCAGGTCGGGGGTGCGCAGCCCGCGCTCGAGCACGGCGTCGACCGCAGTCTCGACCCTGTCGGCGTCGTCCGGCCGGTCGAGGCCGTGGCGCAACATCATCGCCGCGGAGAGGAAGGTCGCGAGCGGGTTGGCGACCCCCTGGCCGGCGATGTCGGGGGCGGAGCCATGGACCGGCTCGAAGAGGCCGGGCTCACCCTCGGCGCCGAGGCTGGCCGAGGGCAGCATTCCCAGCGAGCCGGTCAGCATCGCCGACTCGTCGCTGAGGATGTCGCCGAAGAGGTTCTCGGTGACGATCGTGTCGAAGTCCGCCGGACGGGAAACCAGCTGCATCGCCGCGTTGTCGACCAGCAGGTGGTCGAGCTCGACGTCCGGGTAGTCCGGCGCCACGTTGCCGACCGTCTCGCGCCAGAGCCGCGAGGTCTCGAGCACGTTGGCCTTGTCGACCGAGGTGACGCGCGGCGTGTGCTCCGTCCCCTCCGCACGGCGCTGGGCCGCCTCGAAGGCGACGCGGGCGATCCGTTCGATCTCGGCGACTGAGTACTCGCAGGTGTCATACGCGACGTCGCCGTCGCGACCGCTCTTGCCGAAGTAGATGCCGCCGGTCAGCTCGCGGACGACGAGCAGGTCGGTGCCGACGATCCGCTCCTCGCGCAGCGGGCTGGCGCCAACCAGAGCCGGGCTGGGGCGCACCGGGCGCAGGTTCGCGTACAGCCCCATCCCCTTGCGCAGGCCCAGCAGGCCCTGCTCGGGGCGGGGCGCGTCGGGGTCGGTCGTGTCCCACTTGGGGCCGCCGACGGCACCGAGCAGGACCGCGTCGGCGGCATGGCAGGCCTCCAGGACCTCGTCGGTGAGCGCCGTGCCGTGGGCGTCGATCGAGCAGCCGCCCATCAGGCGCTCGTCGAACTCGAACTCGCCCAGCGCCTCAAGCAGGCGCCGCGCGGCGCCGACGATCTCAGGGCCGATCCCGTCGCCGGGCAGGAGGACTATGCGCGGAGCACTCACGGCGGGGCGCACTCTATGCGGCTATGCCGCACGCGCGTCGATATTGAGGCGCACGTAGTCGAGCGTCAACGGCTTCTCGGTCCGATCGAGGATCGCTTCCGCAAAAGGCCGGCGCAACTCGTCCGGAAGGCGGGCCAGGTGAGGCCCTAGCGTCACCGTCATCACGAACTCGAGCGGCTGCTCGGGCGTAACTGGCTTTGGCTCGAGCCAGCAACGGGCGTCAGCGAATCCGGCCTCGAGCAGCTTTCGTTCCGTCTCGTCCGCTGCGGCGAAGTTCCAGACGCTGGTCATCTCCTCGAAATGAGGAGCGAACTCCGGCAGCACCATCACCGCCGCGATCTCGCGCGCGTATGTGGCGACATTGCCCTGGCCGCCGCACTGGGCGAACAACCGACCCCCGGGGTGCAGCGCCGCGTGGAGGCGCCGGAAGAGGACGTCGTGGTCGAGGATCCAGTGGAAGGTCGCGGTGGAGAAAATCAGGTCAACCGGCTCCTCGACTTCCAGCTCGGAGAGGTCGGCGACCAGGTAGGAGGCGCCGGTCCCCAGCCGCTCCCTTGCCTTGGCGATCATCGCCTCGGAGCCGTCGACGGCGATCAGGCGCCCCTCCGGCAGGCGCTTGGCCAGCTCGGCCGTGACTCGCCCCGAGCCGCAGCCGGCGTCGAGCGCGATCTCGTCACCGCGCAGCTCGAGCCGCGACAGCACCTCCATCCCCCACTCGAACTGGGGGTCGGAGACCGCGTCGTAGGTCTCGGCGTCCCACTCGAGAGGGCCGCTGTTGATCGATCTACTCATGGCCAATCGCTACAGCGCGGTGGTGACCGGGCCGCGGGCGCCGGCGTTCTGCTCGAACGAGTCGATCGCCGCCCCGTTCTCGAGTGTGATGCCGATGTCGTCGAGCCCGCCCAGCAGACGATGCTTGACGTCGGGCTCGATCTCGAACTCGAAGACGCCGCCGGCGCAGGTCACCGTCTGGTCGTCGACGTCGATCCTCGCCTCCCCCGTTTCGGCGACGAGGCGGCAGTGCTCCTCGTCGAGGACCACGGGCAGCAGCCCGATCTTGGTGCAGTTGACGTAGAAGATGTCGGCGAAGGAGGGAGCGACGACCGCCTCGAAGCCGAAGTCCTCGAGCGCCCAGGGGGCGTGCTCGCGCGAGGAGCCGCAGCCGAAGTTGCGGCCGGTGACGAGGATCGGGTTCGACTCCAGCTCGATCTCGCCGTCGCGGATCCAGTCGTAGAAGAGGAACTCGCCGAAGCCGGTCCGCTCGACCCGCTTGAGGAACTGCTTGGGGATGATCTGGTCGGTGTCGACATCGGCCCGGTCCAGTACCGAGACCTTGCCCTCGATCACGTCTATCGGCCTCATCTTCAGCTCCAGTCCCTGATGTCGACGAAGTGGCCCTCGATCGCCGCCGCCGCGGCCATCTTCGGGCTGACCAGGTGGGTGCGACCGCCCTTGCCCTGGCGACCCTCGAAGTTGCGGTTCGAAGTCGAGGCGCAGCGCTCGCCCTCCATCAGAGTGTCGGGGTTCATGCCCAGGCACATGGAGCAGCCCGCCTCGCGCCATTCGAAGCCGGCGGAGCGGAAGACGTCGTGCAGCCCCTCGGCTTCGGCGCTCGCCTTTACCTGCTGGGAGCCGGGGACCACCATCGCCCGCACCGAGCTCGCCACCTTGCGGCCGTCGACGATCGCGGCCGCCTCGCGCAGGTCCTCGATCCGCGAGTTGGTGCAGGAGCCGATGAAGACTCGTTCCGGCGCTACCTCGGTCATCGGCGTGCCGGGCTCCAGCGCCATATAGGCGAGGGCGCGTTCGGCTGACTCGCGATCGGCAGGCGAGTCCATCGCCGCCGGGTCGGGGACCGCATCGGTCACCTCGACGACCATTCCCGGGGTCGTGCCCCAGGTCACCATCGGCGAAATGCCCGAGGCGTCGATCTCAACCTCGGTGTCGAAGCTTGCGCCAGGGTCGGTCGGCAGCTGGCGCCAGCGCTCGACCGCGGCGTCGAAGTCGGCGGGCGCCGCGGGGCGGCCGCGGACCCACTCGAAGGTGGCCTCGTCAGGGGCGATCATCCCCGCCCGACCGCCGCCCTCGATCGTCATGTTGCAGATCGTCATCCGCCCCGGCATCCCCAAAGCCTCGATCGCCGGTCCGGCGTACTCGACCGCGTGGCCGACCATGCCGCCGGTGCCGAGCCGGCCGATCGTCGCCAGGATCAGGTCCTTCGGGGTAACGCCGGCACCCAGCTCACCGCCGTAGGAGATCCGCATCGTCTTCGGCCGCTTCTGGACCATGCACTGGGTCGCCAGCACGTGCTCTACCTCGGAGGTGCCGATGCCGAATGCAAGCGCGCCGAAGGCGCCGTGGGTCGACGTGTGGCTGTCGCCGCAGACGATCGTCATCCCAGGCTGGCTCACCCCGAGCTCCGGGCCGATCACGTGGACGATGCCCTGGCGATCGGAGCCCAGCGAGTAGAGCGGGATGCCGAACTCCTCGCAGTTCCGCTCCAGCGTTTCGACCTGGACCCGCGAGAGCTGATCGGCGATCAGCCGGGCCGCCATCGTGCCGTCGGTGGGGACGTTGTGGTCGGCTGTGGCCAGCGTCTTGTCGGGCCGGCGCACCTCGCGGCCGGCCATGCGCAAGCCGTCGAAGGCCTGCGGCGACGTCACCTCGTGAACCAAGTGCAGGTCGATGTAGATCACACCGTCGGAGACCGAGTGCGCCTCCCAGATCTTGTCGAACATCGTTTGCGGCATCTCAGCTCCTCCTCAGCCCAGCGGCGATCACGGCCAGGAAGCGCGTCGGCTCCTCGCCATCGTTCTCGAAATGATGAGGCAGATCCGCGTCAAAGGTGACGCTGTCGCCTTCGGCAAGCTCGTGACGCGTCCCCTCAACGAAGAGGATCAGGTCGCCCGCGAGGATCACGGCGGTCTCGCGGCTGCCCGGCTCGTGCATCGGCGGGTCAGCAGGGCCTCCGGTCGTGGCGCCGGGCTCCAGCGTGTGCACCGAGACGTCGGCGCGCTGCCCGGGAAGGGGCGGAGTCAGCTCCTCGAAGCGGTGGCCCCCTCGTTCATAACGGCGCCGGCCGCCGGCCCGGCTGACCGTCACGTGCTCACCCTCGTCGAGCCGCAGCAGCTGGGAGAGCGTCAGCTCCAGCCCCGAGGCGATCTTCTCGGCGACCACCAAGGTCGGACTGGTCTCTCCCCGCTCGACCTGGGAAAGCATCGGCGCGCTCACCCCACTGCGCTCGGCCAGGTCCCGCAGCGACAGCCCCATCGCCTCGCGCAGGGCCTTGACGCGGGGGCCGACTGCAGGAACGAGGTCAGTAGCGGACGCATCCCCAAGTCGAGACACGCGCGTGGCAGTAGCGGAGCTCGGTGGCATCTGTTTGTACGTTATCACGGACAATTGTATTTTGGACTCCACTGGGGCGGATTACGCATATGGCTACGACGAAGGGCTTACAGCGAGCATGGTTCTGAGATCCGTACCTATGTCCTCTGGCGTCTCATGCAACTGGGCCCAGGTGACATGCATGACGCGATAACCGGCAACTGCCAGGCGACGATCGCGTTCGCGGTCGCCCTCGAAGGCGGCACGCGTGCCGTGTGTCGCGTAGCCATCGAGCTCGACGATGACTTTCTGGACAGGCCAGAGACAGTCGGCCCGATAGCGGCGGATCTTCAGGTCGATCCAAGCGTTGAGCTGAGGTCGCGGGAACTCGCCGCGATCGAGGAAGGCGACGAAGCGAGCCTCGAGCTCCTCGCAGGTGATGCCTGCCGGGAAGTCACGCAGGCGGCGCAGGCACTCACGGATGGCGCGGGAACCGTGACGATGGGGATAGCGAGCAAGGAGGTCATCAAGTGAAAGGGCGTCATGGAGACGCAGCCGTTCAGACTGCCGCAGCGCGTGCTCGACCTGGGCGATCGGGACGACACCGGCCAGATCGAAGATCGTCCGGGGAACCGTTGTCACCGGAATGTCGCTACGGGTCGTCACCTCATCCTCAGGCAGGACAGCGAAATGCCGGTGGATGCCTCCCCGCGAACGACTCTTGGAGTGGGTCGTGACCTCGATTGCGCGACTCGAATGACCACGAATGCCCCAGAGCGCCGCCGCTGACCGGTGACTCAGCACATCTTCAGGCCCACAGGCCAATACCGCCGCCATCCACCTCCCTTCCCGCGACATGACTCGGTGGCCAACGGCATAGACACCGGGATGCAAGCGATGGAGACGCCCGCTTCGGAGACGTCGGGCGATAGCGCTTCGGTCCATCAGCTTCAGCAGCTGCGAGCGAGCGACCACCCCATGTTGTCGGTTCGCGATCGCGGCGATAGACGAATCGACTTCACGCGTCTGCAAAAGGTGTCGCATAGCGAGCCTAATTGCAGACGCATGCGAATTCGCCCCCTTGGCGACGGAAATGGCCGGGCTACGGGCCCGGGGTGCGCTCGGTGGCGGCCTCGGCGGTTGCCGCCGCGGCCTCGCGGATCGCGGCACCCTCCAGGGCGTTGGAAAGCGCTCGCACATAGGCGCGGGCCGAGGCCTCGAGGATGTCCGTGGCGACGCCCTGGCCGGTGGCGAGACGGCCGGCGGCGCGCAGCATCACCGTCACCTGGCCGAGTGCGTCCTCCCCCCCGGTCACGGCCTCGACCGTGTACTGGCGCAGATCGCACTCGGTCTCGGTCGCCTGCTGGATCGCGTGGAAGATCGCGTCCACGGGGCCGTCGCCGCTCGACTCGCCCACGGCCTCCTCGCCGGAGGGCATCTTCACCGCAACCCGGGCCAGCGGCTCGCGCCGCGAGCCCGCCTCGACCTCGAACCAGGCCAGCTCGTGGGCGTCTGCCTTCTCGCGCATCTCATCCGAGACGATCGCCTCCAGGTCGAGCGCGGTGACCTGCTTCTTGCGGTCGGCGATCTCCTTGAAGCGTTTGAACGCGGCGTTCAGCGCGTTGCCCTCGACCTCAAAGCCGAGCTGCTCCAGCGCGTCGCGCAGGGCGTGGCGGCCGGAGTGCTTGCCGAGCACGATCGAGTTCGACTCGAGGCCGACTTCGGTCGCGTCCATGATCTCGTAGGTGGTGCGCTCCTTCAGCACCCCGTCCTGGTGGATGCCCGACTCGTGGGCGAAGGCGTTGCGGCCGACCACCGCCTTGTTGGGCTGCACCTGGTAGCCGGTCAGGCGCGAGACCATCCGGCTCGTCCGCGCCAGCTCACGGGTGTTGACGCCCGTGCTGAGCCCGTGCAGGTCTTCGCGGGTGCGGACCAGCATCACGATCTCCTCCAGCGAGCAGTTGCCGGCCCGCTCGCCGATCCCGTTGACCGCGCACTCGACCTGACGCGCCCCGGCCAGCAGCCCGGCGTAGGAGTTGGCGACGGCCAGTCCCAGGTCGTCGTGGCAGTGAACCGACAGCTCCACCTCGCGCAGGGCGGGCGCCAGCTCGTAGAGGCGGCGGAAGTACTCGGCGTACTCCTCGGGTGTGGTGTAACCGACCGTGTCGGGGATGTTGACCACGTTTGCGCCCTCTTCGACCGCGATCGCGCAGACTTCCGCGGTGAACTCGACGTCGGCGCGGGTCGCGTCCATCGGCGAGAACTCGACGTCGTCGCAGTAGGACTTGGCCAGCACAACGGCGGCGCGGGCCTGGCCCTTGACGTCCTCGCGGTCCGTCTGCAGCTGGTGCTCGATGTGGATGTCCGAGGTGGAGATGAAGGTGTGGATGCGTGGCCGCTGCGAGCCCTTGATCGCCCCCCAGGCCGCGTCGATGTCGGCCTTGTGGGTCCGGGCCAGGCCGCAGATGGTCGGCCCCTCGACGTTGCGGGCGATTGCCTCGACCGCCTCGAAGTCACCGGGCGAGGTGATCGGGAAGCCCGCCTCGATCACGTCCACCCCCAGGCGGGCGAGCTGCTGGGCGATCTCCACCTTCTCGGCGGTGTTCAGTGAGATGCCGGGTGACTGCTCGCCGTCGCGGAGCGTCGTGTCGAATATGTGGACGCGGTTTGCGTCGTCTGGTGGTGCCACTGTTTCCCTCTCCTTCTCTACTTCGTTCGAATGACCTTGTCTCTCGCGGCTCTCGCGCCGCCCAGCGCTATTCCCCCCGAGGGGGGAGGAGAAGGAGAAGCGCAAGGCTGTCGAGCCGGTGCGTCATTCGCCACCGGAGCTTAGCGTAGGGTCCGCCCATCTCAAAGCAGAACGAACAGACCAGGTGGCTCGCTCTGTTCGCGATGGGACTCGCGGTCGTCGTCATCGCCAACGACTTCTCGGCGATCAACGTCGCCCTGCCGACGATGGAGGGCGATTTCGACACCAACGTCAACACGATCCAGTGGGTGGTCAACGCCTACGCGCTCACCTTCGGGGTGATGATCGTCACCGGCGGCCGGCTGGCCGACATGTTCGGTCGCCGCAACGCCTTCTTCCTCGGCACCGCGATCTTCGCCGCGATGTCGGCCCTGGGCGGCGCCGTTCACCGTCGCGCCGTTCCTCTTCTCGCAGGTGGACCCCGGCTCCGGCTACGACTCGCTGATCATCGGCATGGTCGTGCTCGGATTCGGGATCGGCGCCTTCTACCCGACGGCGACGACCGCCGGGGTGACCTCGGTCGACGAGTCGCAGACCAGCCTCGCCGGCGGCATCGTCTACATGTTCCAGATCGCCGGCGGGTCGATCGGGCTCGGCCTAACGACGACGGTGTTCTCGGCCAACATCCCGCCCTTCGCCGACGGCATCCAGGCCGCCTTCCGGCTCGACGCGGCGCTCTCGCTGGTCGGCTTCCTGGTCGCCCTGCTCTTCGTCGGCGGGCGGCTGCTGGGCCGACGGCGCGCCGCCACCCAGCCCGCCGGATAAAACGGAACGCGCTACGGCGTAAGCCGGCGCACGTGGTCGTCGCCGCTGCCGGCGTGGACGACGTCCTTGCCGGTGGGACCGGTGAGGATGACGTCGTCGCCAGGGCCGCCCGAGTGAAGGTCATCACCAGGGCCGCCGCCGACGTAGTCGTCACCGCTGCCGCCGAACAGGTCGTCGTCACCCGTCCAGCCCACCAGGAGGTCATCGCCGAAGCCGCCGACGAGGCGATCGTCGCCGGTCCCCCCGAGGAGCTTGTCGGGGCCGGAGCCACCGGTCAGCGTGTCGTTGCCGGAGCCGCCGCGCATCGTGACCGGGATCATCACTGCCTTGGCAACCGTGATCTGATCGTCACCGCCGTCGGCGTTGATTTCGAAGCCGGCGATCGACGGGGCCGCGCAGAGCAGCTCGTTGGGGTTCCCGTCGGCGTTGGAGCAGACGGTGCCCCCGACTTCGAGCGGGACGACGGAATCGATCACGTAGGTGCGGCCGTCAGGAGTCAGCCAGATTTTGATCACGTTCGAGGCGGAGCCGCCGGCGAGCAGCACGTTGAACCGCTCTTCGGCATGCGCAGCGGACGGCACCAGTGCCGCCAGCACCACAAGCGTGATCGTGAGTGTCTTCCTCATCGTCGGTCAGTCCCCGCCGCGCCCCGAGTCGAAGCGTCCTAACTTGGAAACAGCACTACCTTGCCGACGTTGCGGCGTTCGGCGATGAACCGGTGCGCCTCGCCCGCCTGCTCAAAGGGGAAGGCCTCGGCGACGACGGGGTCGAGGCGCCCCGCCTCGAGCTCGGCTGTCAGCGGTTCGACCAAGCGGTCGAGGCTGCCCTCCTTGTCCCACCACTTGAGCATGTTGAGGCCGAAGACCCCCTTGTTCTCGTTCATCACCAGCAGGCTCTTCCACCAGGGCATCGCCGCGGTCGGCATCGCCGCCAGGCTCTTCAGCGTCAGCGGGATGCTGCGCTTGCCCCCCTTCGAGTTCTCCGAGAGCCCGTACATGACCAGCCGCCCGCCCGGCCGCAGCAGACGGTAGTCCTTGCGGAACGAGGTCGGGCCGAGGGCGTCGATGACTAGGTCCATCCCCTCGCCATTCGTGAGGCGCATCACCTCGGCCTCGAAGTCCTGGTTGCGGTAGTCGATCGCGTGGGCGACGCCCTGGGCGCGGATCGCGTCGTGCTTGGACGCCGAAGCGGTGCCGAAGATCTCCGCCCCCTCGTTGCGGGCGATCTGCGTGGCGGAGATCCCGACCCCGCCGCCGGCAGCGTGGATCAGGACGCGGTCGCCTTTGCGCAGGCTGCCCATGATGATCAGCGCCGCGTAGGCGGTGCCGTAGTTGACCGGGAAGGCCGCTCCCTGCTCGAAGCTCAGCTTCTCCGGCAGCGGCAGCGCCTGTTCGGCGGGAACGGTGACGAGCTCAGCCTGGCCGCCAAAGCGGGTGCCGGCGACGACGCGGTCGCCCACCTCGTGCTCGGTCACCCCCTCCCCCACGGACTCGATCTCACCCGCCACCTCGTAGCCGAGCACGCAGGGCGTCTTCGGCGCGTCGGGGTAGAGGCCGACGCGGGCCATCGTGTCGGCGAAGTTGATCCCGGCCGCCTTGACCCCGATCCGCACCTCGCCCGGGCCCAACGGAGGGTCGGGCATCTCCCGTACCTGCAGCACGTCATAACCGCCCGTCCCCGTCAGCACCACCGCCTTCACGCGCACAAGACTATGCGCTGTGGACGTCTGACCAAGCAGCGCAAGGACGCAGGGAGCGCTGCGTGCTCTGCACGCAAGCGACCGAGGACGCCGCTATGCGCTGGTCAGAGGTCCACAGAGCGGCCGACGGAGAAGCCGTCGAGCATGAGGATCTTGGCGATCGTCTCGTCGAAAACGGGTGCGTCGGTGGTGAGCGCCATCACCGCGCGCCCGCCGTCCTCCTCGGCGCCGACCGCGGCGGAGACGATGTTCACGCCCTCCTCGCCGAACATCGTGCCTACCCTGCCGATCATTCCGGGGCGGTCGGCATAGCGGAAGACCGCGATGTGCTCGGCGAAGGGCAGGTAGAAGCTCTCACCCCAGACCGAGACCAGGTAGGGCTCGTTGCGGGGGCCGACGCCGGTGCCCGCGACCTCGACCTCCTCTTCCCCGGAGTGGAGGCGGATCGTGACCAGCTCGGTGAAGTCCTCGGAGCCGGAGTCCTTCGTCTCGACCAGCTCGATGCCGCGTTCCTCCGCCATCTGCGGAGCGTTGACGAGGTTGACGGGCTCCTCGGTGTGGCCGGAGAGAATCCCGACCAGCACCGCGATACCGAGCAGCCGCGTGTCGTGGGCAGCGAGCCTGCCGCGGAATTCGACGCTGACGCGGTCGACCGAGCCCTCCGCCAGACCCTCGGCGAGCCGGCCGAGCTTTTCGCAGAGCGGCACGAACGGCGCCAGCGCCTCCATTTCCTCGGGGCGCACGGCGGCGATGTTGACCGCGTTGGTGACGACGCCGCCGTTCAGCGCCGCGGTGACCTGTTCGGCGGTAACGATGCCGGCACGGTCCTGCGCCTCGGCCGTCGAGGCGCCCAGGTGCGGGGTGACGACGACGTCGGGGCGGGAGAGGATCGGGTGGTCGGTGAAGGGCTCGGCCGGGAAGACGTCGAGCGCCGCACCGCCGACCTTGCCGGATTCGAGGCCGGCGAGGAGGGCGTCGAGGTCCACCAGCTCTCCCCGCGCGCAGTTGACGATCCGGGCGCCGTCCTTCATCGCGGCGATCGCGTCGGCGTCGATCAGGTTGACCGTCTCCGGCGTCTTCGGCACGTGAAGGGTGATCACGTCGGCGCGCGCGTAGAGCTCATCGAGGTCGTCCAGCCCCTCGACGCCGAGCTCGCGGAAGCGCTCGGCGGTGACGAACTTGTCGAAGGCGACGACCTCCATCTCGAATCCTTGTGCGCGCCTGGCGACCAGCTGGCCGATCCGGCCGAAGCCGATCACCCCGAGCGTCTTGCCATAGAGCTCGGCGCCCTTGAAGTTGGCGCGGTCCCAGCGCCCTTCGGCGAGGCTGGCGTCGGCGCGTGGCACGTTGCGGAACAGCGCCAGTGCGAGGGCGAGGCTGTGCTCGGCGGCGGCTATCGAATTCGATTCCGGCGCGTTGGCGACGACGATGCCGCGGCGCGTGGCGGCGGCGATGTCGACGTTGTCGACCCCGGTGCCGGCGCGACCGATCACCTTCAGGTTGTCGGCCCGCTCGATCAGCTCGGCGGTCAGCTGGGTCGCCGAGCGGATCAGGATCGCGTCGTAGCCGGCGATCGCCTCGCGCAATTCCTCGTCGCTCATCTCGAGGCCGAGGTCGACCTCGAAGCTCTGGCGCAGGAGCTCCACGCCGGCGTCGGCGATCTTCTCCTTGACCAGGACCTTCACCGGGTCACCTCGTCCACGTTCTCGACGATCCAGTCGACGCAGGCGGTGAGCGCTTCGACGTCGGCGGGCTCGACCGCCGGGAACATCCCGATCCGCAACTGGTTGCGGCCCAGCTTGCGGTAGGGCTCGACGTCGACGATGCCGTTGACGCGCAGCGTCGCGGCGAGGGCGGCGGCGTCAACCGAGTCGTCGAAGTCAATCGTGCCGACGACCAGCGAGCGCTTCGCTGGGTCGGCGACGAAAGGGGTGGCGAAGCCGGAGCTCTCGGCCCAGCCGTAGAGGTGCGAGGAGGAGGCGCCGGTGCGCTGCACGCACCACTCGAGCCCGCCGCCGGCGAGCATCCACTCGATCTGCTCGGCGAGCAGGATCAGGGTGGCCAGCGCCGGGGTGTTGTACGTCTGCTCCTTGCGCGAGTTGTCCAGGGCCGTCTGCAGCGAGAGGAAGGCCGGCTGCCAGCGGTCGGCGGCGCCGTCGAGCTCCTCGATCCGTGCGATCGCCGCCGGGCTGAGCAGCGCCAGCCAGATCCCGCCGTCGGCGCCGAAGGCCTTCTGCGGGGCGAAGTAGTAGGCATCGGCCTGGGCGAGGTCGACCGGCAGACCGCCGGCACCGGAGGTGGCGTCGACCAGGACCAGCGCCTCGCGGGCGTCGCCCGGGCGCTGCACGTCGACCATGACTCCGGTCGAGGTCTCGTTGTGGGCCCAGGCGATCGCGTCGGCGCCAGGATCGGCGGTCGGAGCCGGGGCGTCGCCAGGCTCGGCCTCGACCAGGATCGGGTCGCCGAGGAAGGGTGCCGCGGCGGTCGCCTTGGCGAACTTCTGCGAGAACTCTCCGTAGGTGAGGTGGAGCGCACGCTCGCGCACCAGCCAGGCCGCCGCCGCCTCCCAGAAGGCCGTGGTGCCGCCGTTGCCGAGCGCGACCTCGTAGCCCTCGGGTAGCTGGAAGAGCTCGCCTAGGCCACCGCGAACCCGCCCGACCAGGTCGCGAACCGGCTTCTGCCGGTGCGAGGTTCCCATCAGCTCCGACTGCCCGGCGAGCTTTTCGAGCGCCTTGGGGCGAACCTTGGAGGGACCGCAGCCGAAGCGGCCGTCGGCGGGCTTGAGGTCGGCGGGGATCTGGGCTGTGGTCGTGGTCACGGTCATCGGTGTCTACCAGACGCTGGACGGGGCGCGACAGGTTAGTGAGGGGCGCGGGTGGACTGCCGCCGAGGGCCGGGATAGGCTGGCCGCGCCGTCAACCAGGCAGGGCTACGAGGAGGAACGATGTACCCAGTCGCCTACGAAGCCGATTTCAACCCGGAACCGAATCGGGCTACGACCTTCTTCCGGCTGATCCTCGCGATCCCGTGGATGATCGTCGCCACCTTCTGGGGGATCCTCTTCATCTTCACCCACTTCTTTGCCTGGATCGCGGTGACGATTCTCGGCCGCTATCCCCAGTGGCTCTACGAGTTCAACGCCGGCATCGTTCGCTTCTCGGTCAGGGTCTCGGCCTGGCTCTACCTGCAGACCGACGTCTGGCCCCCATTCAGCCTCTCCGAGGACGACGCCTACCCGATCCGGGTCAAGATCGCCCCGCCCGCGGCCCGGCAGAGCAGGCTGAAGGCGTTCTTCCGGGTGGTGCTGGTGCTGCCGGTGGCCCTCATCCTCTCCTACGGCACCTCCTATATCCAGTTGCTCGCCGGGGTGATCGCGTGGCTAACGATCGTCTTTCGCGGTTACCTGCCGGAGGGGATCAACTCGATGATGACCTTCGTCAACGGCTTCCACGCTCGGGTCTTCGGGTACCTCGCGATCCTCACCGACGCCTACCCGCCGGTCGGCCTGGAGCGGGCGAAGCCGATGGAGGCGCAGGCGCCCCCGCCACCTCCCGAGGCGCCGACGCCGCCGCCGCCAGTCGCGGCATAGAGTGGGCGCGATGAGCGAGAACGCAGCGGAGAACGTGACCAAGGGCGAGGGCTATGCCGTCGCCCACCTCGACGACCTCGGCGAGGGGCCGGGCTTCCGCAAGATCCGCAAGAGCCTCGGGGTGACGGCGTTCGGCGCCAACGCGATCGTGCTACCGCCCACCCACGAGACCGGTCGCCACTACCACGACGAGCAGGAGGAGCTCTACTTCCTCCACAGCGGCCGGATCGCGATCGAGTTCGGCGACGACTCCAGCCACGAGCTGGGTCCGGGCGGCCTCGCCTGGGTCGATGCCGCAACAGTGCGCTCGATCCGCAACCTCAGCGACTCCGAGGACGCCGTCTACGTCGTCGTCGGCGGCAAGGACGGCTACGTCGGCCGCGACGGCCGCCAGCCCGAGGGCGAGACCAACCGCTAGAGCTTCAACAGCGAGGAGCCCGGTCGGCCTCCAGCCGAATTGATGTCGCACGGCCTGCGGCCTTAGCGACAAATCTGGTGCGCGACTGCGTCGCGCAAAAGACAGATTGCATATCGCGCCCTATTCGGGCACATTCGCCTGGAGGCCGACCGGGCTCCTCTCCACACGCAACTCCAGCATGGGACCCGTGCAATGCTGGCGCGTCTCGGCCGAACTTCAGAGCTGCGTGAGGGAGGGACGCCGACCCCCTCTCGGGAATATCGCCGAAGGCGGCGATATGCAATCTGTCTATTGCGTGGCCGTCAGGCCACGCTCCGAAATCCGGAGCCCCCGAAGGGGGCGAACGTATTCCAGGAGAGGGGGTCGGCGTCCCTCCCTCGACCGGCTCAGAATTTCTGGTCGATCCAGGGCATCATGTCGCGGAGGTCTTTGCCTACCTCCTCGACTTCGTGCCCCTCAGCCTCGTCGCGCATGCGGTCGAAGCTCTCGCCGCCGGCGCGGTTCTCGGCGATCCACTCCTTGGCGAACTCGCCCGACTGGATCTCGCTGAGAATTTGCTTCATCGCCGCCCGCGACTCCTCGCCGATCACGCGCTTGCCGCGGGTCATGTCGCCGTACTCGGCGGTGTTGGAGATCGAGTAGCGCATCCCCTGGATCCCCTTCTCATACATCAGGTCGGCGATCAGCTTCAGCTCGTGCAGGCACTCGAAGTAGGCAAGGCGCGGGTCGTAGCCGGCCTCGACCAGGGTCTCGTAGCCGGCCCGGACCAGTTCGCTGGCGCCGCCGCAGAGGACGGCCTGCTCGCCGAAGAGGTCGGTCTCGCACTCGTCCTTGAAGCTGGTCTCGATCACCGCGGCGCGACCGCCGCCGATCCCGGAGGCGTAGGCGAGGACGAGGTCGTGGGCATCGCCGCTGGTGTCCTGGTGGACGGCCATCAGACAGGGCACGCCGTTGCCTTCCTCGTACTGGCGGCGGACGAGGTGGCCCGGGCCCTTGGGCGCGACCATGCCGACGTCGATGCCGGGCGGGGGCTGGATCTGATCGAAGTGGATCGCAAAGCCGTGGGCGAAGAGCAGCAGGTTGCCGGGCGCGATCCCGTCGGCGATCTCCGCCCCCCAGACCTCGGCCTGCTTCTCGTCGGGCAGCAGGACCATCACCACGTCGCCGCGGCTGGCCGCTTCGGCGACGTCGAGCACCTCCAGCCCGGCCTCTTCGGCTTCGGCTCGACTGGAGGAGTCGGGGCGCAGGCCGACGACGACGTCGACGCCGGAGTCCTTCAGGTTGAGGGCGTGGGCGTGGCCCTGGGAGCCGTAGCCGAGGATGGCGACGGTCTTGCCCTCCAGCTTGGAGAGGTCGGCGTCCTTGTCGTAGAAGATGTCGTCTGTGCGCATGGCCGCGGAGGCTATCGGAGCGCTCTGCGCATCAGCTTGCCCGAAGGAGTGCGTGGCAGCGCCGCCGCCAGCTCGACCCGCTTCGGCACCTTGAAGCCGGCGAGCGCCTCGGCGCAGTGCCGGCGCAGCTCGTCCGGCGTCACCGCCGAGCCGTCCTCGAGCACGACGATCGCGGTCACCGCCTGCTGCCACTCCGGGTCCTCGCGCCCCACCACCGCCGCGTCGGCGACCTCCGGATGCCGTAGCAGCACCTTCTCCACTTCCGCTGGGACGATGTTCTCGCCGCCGCTGACGATCATGTCGTCGATCCGGTCATCGACGTAGAGGAAGCCGTCCTCGTCAATCCGGCCGAGGTCGCCGGTGTGCAGCCAGCCGTCGGCATCGGCGTGACCGGGAGCCACGGTCGGCCCCTGGACGAGGATCTCGCCGTCCTGGATGCGCAGGTGGGTGGTCAGCAGCGGCCGCCCCGCCGAGCCGAGCTTGCGGCGCGCCTCCCCCGGCGCCAGGGTCGTCACCTGCGAGCAGGCCTCGGTGAGGCCGTAGGTCTGGACCACGGTGGCGCCGCGGCCGATCGCCTCCTCCAGCGGCTCCTCGGGAACCGGGCCGCCGCCGACGAGGATCGCGCGCGGGCCGGAGAGATCGGCGCCCGCATCGAGCAGCCGGGTCAGCATCGTCGTCACCAGCGAGACCACGCTGATCCGATCCTCGGCCAGCGCCGCAGCGACCCGGTCGACGTCGAAGCCGTCGTGGAGGACGGCCGTGGTGCCGTAGATGACCGACCGCATCACGATCCCCAGCCCCGAGACGTGGCTGAGCGGGGTGCAGCAGAGCCAGCGGTCCTCCGGCTGCACGCCGATGTTGAAGCCGGAGCCGACCGCGCTCCAGAGGAAGTTGCCGTAGGTGAGCCCGACCGGGTGCGGCCGTCCGCTGCTGCCGCTGGTCAGCAGGCGGCAGACGAGGTCGTCCATGTCGTGCTCGCCGAGCAGCGGCAGGTCGGCCTCAGTCTGGGTGAGCTCGCCCGGGTCGGCGAGGTCGAGGGCGGGCTCCTCCGCGGCGACGACGGCTGCGCGCTCCTCCGCGCTCGTCCTCGGGCCGAGCGGCAGCAGGACCGCACCCAGCTTCATCAGGGCGTGGGCGAGGACCACCTGCTCGCGACCCGCGTGCATGGTCAGCGCCACAGTCGAGTCGCGTCGCACTCCGTGCGCGGCGAGGCGGCGGGCGACCCAGGTCGACTCCGCCTCCAGCTCGGCGTAGGTGACCTCGGCGCCGTCGGCGACCAGGGCGACGCGGTCGGGGCAGCTCTGCGATCGCTGCGCGAGCCAGTTGTCGAGTTTCATTGGGATCGAGACTTTGGCCGGGTGTGGCTGGCTATGGTGCCCATCATGCCGCAACGCCCCAAGGACGCCCCGCCCGAGCAGGACCTCTACGCGCCGATCGCGTGGGAGGCCGGCGGCGAGTACGGAGACATCCGCTACGAGAAGACGGACGGAATCGCCAAGATCACGATCGACCGGCCGGAGGTTCGCAACGCCTTTCGCCCGCAGACGCTGGTCGAGGTCTCCGCGGCGCTGGAGTCGGCTCGCGAGGACACCGAGGTCGGGGTGATCGTCCTCACCGGAGAGGGAGAGGACGCGTTCTGCGCCGGTGGAGACCAGAAGGTTCGCGGCGACACCGGCTACCTCGCCGAGGGCGCTTCGCTCGGCCGCTTCCACGTCACCGACCTGCAGGTGCAGATGCGTCGCCTGCCAAAGCCGGTCGTCGCGATGGTCGCCGGCTACGCGGTCGGCGGGGGCCACGTCCTCCATGTCTGCTGCGACCTGACCATTGCCGCCGACAATGCGCGCTTCGGGCAAACCGGGCCGAGGGTCGGCTCGTGGGACGGCGGCTTCGGCGCCTCCCTCCTGCGCGACCTCGTCGGGACCAAGAAGGCGAAGGAGTTCTGGCTGCTGTGCCGACAGTACGACGCTGAGGAGGCGCTGGAGATGGGACTGGTCAACGCGGTGGTGCCGCTCGAGGACCTCGAGCGAGAGACGGTGGCCTGGTGCCGCGAGATGCTCGCCCTCTCACCCTTCGCCCTGCGCCTGGTCAAGGCCAGCTTCAACGCCCACGAGGACGGCTACGCGGGCATCCAGCAACTCGCCCACGACACCAACCTGCTCTTCTACGGCAACGAGGAGGCCCGCGAGGGCCGCGAGGCGTTCAAGCAGAAGCGGCGCCCAGATTTCTCCAAATTCCCGAAGCGGCCATGAGCGCTCCGGCGCACGGGTCCCGTCACAGGGAGGAAGGCCTGCGGGCGAGGTCTTCGTTCTCGGCCTTCCTCCCCGTGCCACCCGCGCGAGGAGGGCTCACTTGAGAATTTGGCTAATGGCCGCGAGGCCAAGGACGCTCCCGGCCGCGATCGCGCCCGTGCTGGTCGGTACCGCCGCCGCCGTCTACTGGGCCGGCGAGCTGCCGCGGATCGGGGCGTTCGTCGCCGCCCTGGTCGGCTCGATCTTCATCCAGATCGGCACCAACCTGGCCAACGACTACTCCGACGCGCGGCGGGGCGCGGATACCGCGGACCGGCTGGGGCCGGTGCGGGTGACCTCGGCCGGCCTGGTGACCCCGCAGCGGGTCCTCAACGCGACCTGGATCGCCTTCGCGGTCGCCGTCGCCTGCGGGATCTACCTGGCTGCCGTGGCCGGGATCGTGATCCTCCTCGTCGGCGCGGTCTCGATCGCCGCCGGCGTCCTCTACACCGGCGGACCGCGCCCCTACGGCTACGCCGGCCTCGGCGAGGTCTTCGTCTTCCTCTTCTTCGGCTTGGTCGCCGTCAACGGCTCCTACTACGTGCAGGTGGAGGAGCTCGACGCGCTGCCGCTGGGGCTCTCGATCGCGGTTGGCTTCCTCTCCACCGCGATCCTCGTCGTCAACAACGTGCGCGACATCGAAACCGACCGGCGCGCGGGCAAGATGACGCTGGCGGTGCGGATGGGCCGGCGCAACGCGGTCGGGCTCTTCCGCGGCCTCGTGCTCGGCGCCTACCTGGTGCTGCCGATCTCACTGGTCGCCGGCGAGGCGAGCGCCTGGCCGCTGATCGCCTTCGCCTCGCTGCCGCTCGCGGTCGGGCCGATGCGGACGATGTCCAACCGCACCGACGGCCCGGCGCTGAACGCGGCCCTCGCCGCCACCGGCCTGCTGCTGGCCGTCTTCAGCCTGCTCGTCTCCATCGGCCTCTTGGTCGCGGCATAGCCACGAGTCTGCATTTGCCCTTGTATAGCGGGGGTAACTGCAGACGCGTGGATGCGATCCTGTCGTGGTGAAGATCGCGTCGGTCGAGGTCGTTCCCTATGCGCTGCCGTTCCGCGAGCCATACGTGACCGCGCGCGGCCGGCTGGAGCAGCGCGAGATGGTGCTGCTGCGGCTGCGCGATGCCGACGGCCTGGTCGGTCTCGGCGAAGCGGTGCCGCTCTCGCTGCGCGGCGGCGCGGGGCTGGCGCAAGTGGTCGAAGAGCTCAAACGGCTCGGCGAGTGGGGCGAGCTGGACGAGGGGACCTTGCGGGCGAGCTCCCTCTCCCCTCCAGCTCGCTGCGCCGCGTTGACCGCGCTGCTCGACATGCGCGGGCGCTCGGCTGAGCGTTCGTCTTTTGTCGTGCCAGGCGCGACAAGCAGCGAACGCGACGCGCCCGTCAGATGTAACGCGACCCTGGTCGCGGGCGAGCCGACGGCCGTCGCCGCCGAGGCGGAGCGCTGGGCGGCGGACGGCTTCTCCACCTTCAAGCTGAAGCTCGGCGCCGGCGACGACATCGGCCAGGTCCGCGCGGTCCGCGAGGCGGTCGGGCCCGAGGCGCGGATCCGGATCGACGCCAACGCCTCCTGGGGGGTCGAAGTGGCGAAGCGAACCTTGGCGGCCCTGGAGCCCTTCGACGTCGAGCTGGCCGAGCAGCCGGTCGCCTCGCTGGAGGAATCAGCCGCGTTGACCGCTTCCACGACGATCCCGATCGCGGGCGACGAGAGCATCGAGAGCCGGGCCGACGCGGAGCGTGCGATCGAGATCGGTGCCTGTGCCCTGGCCGGGCTGAAGCTGTCCAAGGTCGGCGGCCCCGAGGCGGCGATCGAGATCGCCGAGGTCCTCCCCTCCTATCTCTCCAGCGCACTCGACGGGCCGGTCGGGATCGCGGCGGCGGCCCAGGTCGCGCAGACGCTCGACCAGACGGCCGGCGAGGGAGGGGAGGGGGCAAGCCTCGCCCACGGCCTCGCCACCCAGCGCCTCTTCGCCTCGACCATCGCCGCGGTCGAGTGCGAGCTGCGCGACGGGATGCTGCATCCGCCCACCGGGCCCGGCCTCGGTGTCGAGATCGACGAGGCCTCGCTAGAAGCTCATCGGCTCTAGGTTTTCCCCGTGGACCCGACCAACGCCAACACCGCCCTCGCCTCGGCCTTCGTCGAGGAGCTGGCCCGGGGCGGGTTGCGGCACGCGGTCCTCTCCCCCGGCTCCCGCTCCACCCCGCTGGCGCTCGCGCTCTGGCGCCAAGCGGAGATCGACGTCACTGTGATCGTCGACGAGCGCGCCGCCGGCTTCTTTGCCCTCGGAGCCGCGCAGGCGAGCGGCGCTCCGGTGGCGATGCTCTGCACGTCGGGCACCGCGGCGGCCAACTTCCACCCGGCTATCTGCGAGGCGGACGAGTCAGGGATCCCGCTGGTCGCCCTGACCGCCGACCGCCCGCCCGAGCTGCGCGGCATCGGCGCCGGGCAGACGATCGACCAGGTGAAGCTCTACGGCTCCTCGGTGCGCTGGTTTTGTGAAGTCGGCACCCACGACGCCGATGACGACGGCCTACTTCACTACCGCTCCACCGCCTGCCGGGCGCTGGCCGCGGCGAGCGGCGAGCCGCGGCCGGGCCCGGTCCACCTCAACCTGCCCTGGCGCGAGCCGCTGGCGCCGATCCCCGTCGAGGGCGCGGTCACGGCCACCGATCCGCTGGCGCTCGAAGGCCGCGACGCCCGACCGCTGACGGCGGTCACCCGGATCGACCTCGAGCCCTCGGCGTTCCTGCTCGAGGAGGTCGCCGGCCACATCGGCGACGCGATCGCCGGCGTCATCGTCGCCGGCCGCCAGCTCGATCCCGAGCTGCGCGAGCCGCTGGCGCATCTTGCCCGCGTCGCCGGCATGCCGATCCTGGCCGAGCCGACGTCACAGCTGCGCTGCGGGCCTCATGACCGCTCTCACGTCGTGACCGCGTATGACCTGCTGCTGCGCGACGAGCACTTCGCCAGCTCGGTGGTGCCCGACCTGGTCATCCGCTTCGGCGCGATGCCGACGAGCAAGCCGCTGCGAGCCTGGCTGGCGAGCTCGGGGGCGGACCAGATCGTCGTCGATCCCTACGGCGGCTGGAACGAGCCGACCCGGCAGGCGGCGGCGATCCTCCGCGCCGACCCGACCGAGCTGGCAGCCGGCTGGGCGGCGCGGTTGGAGAAGGGCGAAGCGCGGGCGGCGCCGGAGCGCTGGATCGAGGCCGAGGCCAAAGCCTGCGCCGTACTCGACGCGGAACTCGAGGGACAGAGCGAGCTGAGCGAGCCGGGCCTTCACCGCGCGCTCGGGCTCGCGCACCGGAACGGCGACCTCGTCTACACGGCGTCGAGCATGCCGATCCGCGACCAGGAGGCCTTCCTTCCCGCCAGCGACACCGACGCCCTCTTCCTCAGCAACCGCGGCGCCAACGGAATCGACGGCCTGCTCTCTTCAGGAATCGGCGCCGCCCACGCCAGCGGCCGCCCGACCACGATCGTCACCGGCGACCTCGGCCTGCTGCACGACATCGGCGGCCTCGCCGCGCTGCGCGACGTCGAGACCCCGGTGCGGATCGTCGTCATCGACAACGACGGCGGTGGCATCTTCGGCTTCCTGCCCCAGGCCGATCTACTGGAGGGCAGCGAGTTCGAGGCCCTGCTCGGCACCCCCCGCGGCGTCAGCGTCGCTAAGGCGGCAGCCCTCTTCAATCTGCCCCACCGCCACCTTGAGTCACTCGAAGGGCTGCCCGATGCCCTCGCCGCCGGCACCGGCCTGATCGAGATCCAGGTCGACCGCCGAGCCAACGTCGAGCTGCACCGCCGCCTCACCGAGCAGGTGGCCGTGGCGCTCGCCGCGCTGCGCTGATCAGCAGACGATCCGCCCGGCCTCGCGGTCCGGGCCGGGTTGCCAAGCCGACCCGGCGAAGGAACCGCGAGTCAGCTTCGCCACCGTGGTCAAGCAGGTGCCGTCGGCGTTGACCGCGGCGATCGAGTTCGGGCGGGGAATCGGCAACACCCCCGACGGGGTTTTCTTCAGCCGTGTGAAGGCGATGCGCTGCCCGGAGGGGTCCCAGCTCGGCCAGCGGAGCCCACCCCGCACCCGCAGGACCGGCAGTGGCCGGTCTTGCTCCGGCGCGAGGACGAGCAGGGCGGAAGACCTGAGCTTGCGCGCTTCGAGCGGTCCTTCCTCGGGCCCGAAGCGATCGCGCACCATGGCGACAGAGCCGTCGGGGGCGTAGACGGGTGCCGCGGCGTTGGCGGCCAGAACCTCGGTGCGACGGGTCGCGAGGTCGACCGATATCGCCCGCGGGGTCGGCCCCCCGTCCCATTCGGTCGCCGCTAGGTGCGAGCCGTCCGGCGAGAACGAGCTCGGCTCGATGAAGCTCCGCCGCGACCACCGGGTGAGGGGGCGCATCCTGGAGTTGCCGACGCCGAGCGACCAGATCGCGGTCCGCACCTTCACTCCGTACTCGTCGTCCGAGCCGCCCCCGCGCCGAAGCGGGCGCTCGAACTGGCCGCTGATCACGTCGATCCTCATCACCGCAACCGAGCGGCCGTCCGGCGCGAGGACCGGCTCGCCCTGGATGAGCAGCTTGCGCGACAGTGGGACCACCCGCGGATCCGATCCATCCGCAGCAACCGTGAAGACGGCACCCGGAGAGCCGCCCCTGACGCCGAAGAAGGCGACGCGGGAGCCGTCGGCCGACCAGCTCGGCCGCGCCTCGAAGACCGGACTCGGCCCTCGGGCATCGGGCCCGCCGGCGATCCGGAAGGGGCCGCTCCCGTCGGGAGCTAGGCTGCTCAGTTCGCTGCCTGCGTTGGGATAGGGGTGGAAGGCGACGACGGCCAGCCGGGGTCCCTCGGGAGGCGCCGCGGTAGCGCTGCTGGCAACCGACATGAACAGGGCTATCGACAGCAGTACGGCTCGGCAGATCACCCGCGCAGACTATTCGGCCAGCAGCGGCAGCAAGGCATTGAGCTTGACCTCGGTCTCGGCCAGCTCGGCTGCCGGGTCGGAGCCGGCGACCAGGCCGACACCGGCGTAGAGGTGGGCCTCGCGGTCGCGGAGGAGGGTGCTGCGCAGGGCGACGCAGAATTCGCCGTCCTCGGTGGCGTCCATCCAGCCCACCGGGCCGGCGTACCAGCCACGGTCCATCCGCTCCAGCTCGCCGATCGCACGCGCGGCGACCGGCCAGGGCTCGCCTCCTACCGCCGGTGTCGGGTGCAGCAGGCCGGCCAGCTCGACGGCCGAGCGGGGCTCGGCGAGCTGGGCGACTATCGCGGTCGCCAGGTGCTGGATGTTGGCGACCTTGACGATCTCGGGCTCGGGCGCCTGCTCGACCCAGACCGCGTGCGGACGCAGGGTGCGGACGATTCGCTCGGCGACGATCCGCTGCTCGCGCCTGTCCTTGTCGCTGCGCAGCAGCTGCTCGCCAAGGTGGTCGTCGACGGCCGGGTCGGAGCTGCGCCGTGTCGAGCCGGCGAGAGCGACCGTCGAGACGCTGGCGCCGGAGCGGCGCACCAGCAGCTCGGGACTGGCGCCGACGAAGGCCGCCTCCGAGGTGCCGCAGCAGAAGCAGAAGCAGGACGGGAACTGCTCCCGCATCGCGCCGAAGACCGCGGCGGGATCATGGGCCGCGCCGGCGGTGACGAGCACCTCACGAGCGAGCACGACCTTGCTCAGGTCGCCGCCGCGGATCCGCTCGGTCGCGCCGGCCACCGAGCGCTCGAAGTCTCCGGGCGGAAGGACGCTGCGGATCTCCGTCCGTGAAGTCGGGTGCGGGTCGATCAGCGGCAGGGTTTCATCGCGCAGGCCGCCAAGACGAGCCGAAAGCCCAGCCATCACCTCCTCCGGGTCCTCGCCGGGGCGCACGATCGCGTTGACGGTGAGATAGCCCTCCCCATCGCTGCGGCAGAGCGAGAGCTCGGGTAACGCCATCGCGGCCGGGGCCAGCGATGACCAGGCCGAGGATTCGCCCCCATCGGGATCGAAGGCGAAGCCGCCGACCCAGACCGCGCCGGCGCCGGCCGGCAGGCCCGCCGGCTCGTCGAGGATCGCCTCCCCCCCGCTGCCCAGGCACTCGCGGGCGACGTCCTCGAAGCGGCCCGGCCCGCGCGAGGTCGCCTCGCGGACGATGCCCAGCGCCGCCAGCGCGAAGCCGCGGTCCTGCTGCTCCCAGCAGAACCAGCGATCGGTGGCGAGCCGCGAGGCGAACACCGCCGCACAAGGATCGATCCCTGCCGTGGGAACGGTAACGCTGACTAGCGTTCGCCGCCCTCGGCCGGCGGCTCGCTCGACCCCCTCGCGCAGCTTGGCGCGCAGCGAGCTAGTCGCTGCCTCGAGCAATCGCGATCTCGCCGGTGCGGACCATTTCGATCAAGCCGTGGGGGCGGATCATCCGCTCGAAGGCCTCGATCTTGTCGGCGGAGCCGGTCACCTCGATCGTCATCGTGCGCCGTGAGACGTCGACGATCTTGGCGCGGAAGATCTCGGCGAACTGGATGATCTCGGCCCGGTTCTCAACCGCCGAGGAGACCTTGAACATCGCCATCTCGCGAGCCACCGTCTCCTCCGGCTCCATATCGCGGATCTTCAAGACGTTGATCAGCTTGTGCAGCTGCTTGGTCACCTGGTCGATCGGGTGCACCGCGCCGTCGAGGGTGAGGGTGATCCGCGAGACGTCCGGGTCGTCGGTCGGGCCGACCGCGAGCGTGTCGATGTTGAAGCCGCGGCGGGCGAAGAGGCCGGCGATCCGCGCCAGCACGCCCGGCTGGTTCTCGACCAGGATCGAGAGCACGTGCTTGCGCCCGCTCAGCTGCCCGGGCACGCGCAGCTCCTCGAGTTTGACCAGTTGTGGGGTCCCGGCCTCCATCAACCCACCATGTCTCTCGCAGCGGCGCCGGCCGGGATCATCGGGAAGCAGTTCTCCTCCTTGGAGACGCGCACGTCGAGCAGCACCGGGCCGTCGGTCTCCAGAGCCTTGCCCATCGTCTCCTCGAGGTCGGCGGCGTCCTCGCAGCGCATCCCGGTGGCGCCGAAGGCCTCGGCCAGCTTCACCCAGTCGGGACTCGGACCCATCTCGACCGAGCTGTAGCGGCGGTCCCAGAACAGCTCCTGCCACTGGCGCACCATGCCCATGTAGCCGTTGTTCATCAGGAAGACCTTGACCGGGATCTGCTCGGCCACGCAGGTGGCGAGCTCCTGGCAGTTCATGACCAAGCTGCCATCGCCGGCCAGGCAGACGACCGTCTCGTCGGGGCAGGCGACCTTGGCGCCGACCGCGGCGGGGAGGCCGAAGCCCATCGTCCCCAGCCCGCCCGAGTTGATCCAGCGGCGGGGCCTGTCGAAGCCGTAGTACTGCGCCGCCCACATCTGGTGCTGGCCGACGTCGGAGGTGACGATCGCGTCGCCCTGCGTCGCCCGGTGCATTGCCTCGATCATGAACTGGGGCTTGATCTCGCCGCCCTCGCCCGGCTCGTAGCGCAGCGGGTACTCCTCCTCCCAGGCGCGCAGCTGCTTCCACCAGCTCTCGAGACGGCCGGGATCGGTCTGCAGCGCTCGGTACTCGCGGGTGAGCTTCGGCAGCACCTGCTTGGCGTCGCCGACGATCGGAATGTGGGCGGGGACGTTCTTGGAGATCTCCGCCGGGTCGATGTCGATGTGGATGAACTTGGCGCGTGGCGCGAACTCGGAGAGCTTGCCGGTGATGCGGTCGTCGAAGCGAGCCCCAATCGCGACGATCAGGTCGGCCTCGTCCATCGCGTAGTTGGCGGCGCGGGTGCCGTGCATGCCGAGCATCCCCAGCCACTGCTCGCTGGAGGCCGGGAAGGCGCCCAATCCCATCAGGGTCGAGGTGACCGGGAAGCGGTCGGACGCGGCGAACTCGCGCAGTTCCTCGGAGGCGTTGGCGTTGACCACCCCACCGCCGACGTAGAGGATCGGCCGGTTCGCGTTGGCGATCGCCTTGGCGGCGATCCTGATCTGCTTGATGTTGCCGTCGGTCGAGGGCTTGTACCCCGCCAGATCTACCGGCTCGGTGCGCGGCACGTAGTCGATGTCGGCGCGCGAGAGGTCCTGCGGGATGTCGAGCAGGACCGGGCCCGGCCGCCCGGTCGAGGCGACGTGGAAGGCCTCGTGGACGTACTCGGGAATCTGGCGCGGGTCGGTGACCTGGAAGGAGTGCTTGACGAAGGGCAGCGTGGCGCCGAGGATGTCGGCCTCCTGGAAGCCATCGGTGCCGATCAGCTCGGTGCGCACCTGGCCGGTGACGAAGACGGTCGGGACCGAGTCCATCATCGCGTCGGCGATCGCCGTGACCAGGTTGGTGGCGCCGGGGCCGGAGGTGGCGAAGGCGACTCCGACCCGGCCCGAGGCCTTGGCGTAGCCCTCCGCCGCGTGCCCGCCGCCCTGCTCGTGACGCACCTGGATGTGACGGAGGTCGGCGTCGACGAGCGCGTCGTAGGTGGGCAGGTTGGCCCCGCCGGGGATGCCGAAGATGTGCTCGACGCCCTCGGCCTTGAGGCTTTCCATCAGTGTGTCTGCGGCTCTCATCGGGAGGGCGATGGTACCAGCGGCCTGACGCCCATCATGCAGGCGATTTGGCGCGCTCTCAGAGCTGGACGGGAGCGCCGGGGCGCCACCGGGTCGTCGGGTCGATCGAGCTCTCGATCACCCGCTCCTTGTGGCGCTCGATCGCGTGCAGCATCGACTCGACCAGCTCCTCCCCGAGCAGGGTCGGCTCCAGGCCGAGGTCGAGCAGCTTGGTGTGGATCGCGTTGTAGTAGTGCTCTTCCTTCTCGACCCGGGGGTTCTCGCAGTGTTGGACCTCGACGGTGTAGCCGAGGTGCTCGCCCGCCTGCTTGACCAGGTGGGCCAGGTCGAGGACGGAGAACTGCTCGGTGAACTGGTTGAAGACGCGGAAGTCGCCGCGCTCGGCGGGGTTCGCCACCGCCAGCTCGACGCACTGCAGCGTGTCGCGGATGTTGAGGAAACCGCGGGTCTGGCCGCCCGAGCCGTAGACGGTGAGCGGGTGGCCGATCACAGCCTGGACGCAGAAGCGGTTGAGCACGGTGCCGAACAGCTCGTCGTAGTCGAAGCGGGTGAGGAGGCGCTCGTCGCCGGCGGTCTCGTCGGTCGCGACCCCGTAGACGATTCCCTGGTTGAGGTCGGTGGCGCGCAGGCCCCAGGTGCGGCAGGCGAAGTGGATGTTGGTCGAGTCGTGGACCTTGGAGCAGTGGTACAGCGAGGCCGGCAGCTTGGGGAACGGCAGCGTGTCCTTGCGCCCCTTGTGCTCGATCTCGATGTAGCCCTCCTCGATATCGATGTTGGGCTGGCCGTACTCCCCCATCGTGCCGAGCTTGACCAAGTGGCAGTCGGGGACGTAGTCGCGGATCGAGAAGAGCAGGTTGAGGTTGCCGATCACGTTCGCCTGCTGGGTCTCGACCGCCTTCTCACGCGAGGCCATTGAGTAGGGCGCCGAGGGCTGCTGGCCATAGTGGATGACCGCCTCCGGGCGGGCCTCGGCGACGATGCGGTCGAGGAAATCGCCGTCCTCGACCGAGCCGACGAAGCTGCGGATCCGGTCGCCGGAGACCTCGGCCCAAGCGTCGATTCGCCGCTCGAGGTCGAGGATCGGCGTCAGCGAGTCGCTGCCGGCACCTTCGACCCAGCGGCGGCGGACGAAGTTGTCGACGACCGTAACCTCGTGGCCGCGGGCGGAGAACCTCAGGGCCGTCGGCCAGCCCAGGTAGCCGTCGCCCCCAAGGATGAGAACGCGCATAGGTCGCGGCAGCGTAGCGGACGAGAACGACGCGTCGCCATAGCATCCGGGCGTGAGCGCAGAGCGAACAAGCGTGCATATCTGGTTCTTCGCGAAGTGAGCGAAGCGCGATCCTTTGTCGGGAGCGGGCTGGCGCAACGCAACGGCGGTCCGGTCGGCCTCGCGATCCTGGTCGCGATCCTGCTGCTCGGCCTCGGGCTGCGCCTCGACTACGCCTGGGATGGCCGGGAGCCGGTCTTCGACGCGGCCGCCTACGCGGAGATCGCCGCCAACCTGGAGCGCGGCGCGGGCTTCACGCTCGCCGCCGACGCGACCCAACCTGCCAGCAACTACTCCCCGGGACTTCCGCTTCTCATCACGGGCCTCTACGAGCTCACCGGCGGCGTCCACGAGCGCACGGCGCGCATCGTCCTTGCGCTCCTTGGCACCCTTTCGATCCTTTTCGCTTACCTAATCGCATACCGCCTTCGCCGCTCGATGCATCGACCACAGTCTGGTGTGTCCGATGCATCGAGTGTCGTGGCAGGGCTAGGGGCCGCGGCTGCGATCGCGACCTACCCGGCCCTGCTCGAGTACCAGGGCATGTTCATGGGCGAGCCGCTGGCGGCGACCCTGCTCGCGGGGGCGGTCCTGGCGATGCTCTGGGCCGCAGACAAGGACGGGCGCGCAGCCTGGCTCTTGCCCGGGGTGCTGCTCGGAGGGCTGACGCTGACCAGGCCCGAGTACCTGGGAGTGGCGGTGCTGGTCGCCGTGGTCGTCTTCGCCCGCGATCGTCGCGCCTGGCGCACCGCGCTCGCGCAGGCCGGCATCCTGCTCGCCGGCCTCGTTCTCGTCGTTGCGCCGTGGACCGTCCGCAACGCGATCGCGCTCGACCGCTTCGTGCCGGTCTCGACCGGGGGGGGCCAGGTGCTCTTCGCCGGGACATATCTGCCGTCGGATGGCGATCCCGAAAAGGTCGGAGAAGAGGTTCTCGATCGGCATCCCGGGCTGACGCGGCGCTTTGTTGAAGATTTCGTAGGACAGCGTTCGCTGCTTATGTCGCCCAGCGCCACAAATAGCGAACGGGTCGCGGCGGTTGTGGAACGCGTCCGGCTGGAGCAGATCCTCGCCAGGCTCGCCGCGCAGCGCTACCCCAGTGTCGAAACCGACCAGGCGCTGGCGCGGATGGGACGTGAGCAGCTTTGGAACGACATCAACGAAAAGCCGGTCGAGTACGCCGGCTTCGTTGCGGCCAAGGTCTGGCGGATTTGGTCGCAGGGACCGCGCGAGGTCATGGACAAGCCGGGCTGGAAGGTCTTCCACTGGCTGCTGGTGGCGCTGGGCCTGCTCGGTTTCGCCGCGCTGGCGCGACAGCGGCGCTGGGAGGCGCTGCTGCTGGCGACGATATTCGTCTCGATCACCGCGGCCAGCGCGCTGCTCGTCGCTTCGCCGCGGCGGGTGCTGGTGATGCTGCCGCTGGTCGCAGCCCTGGCCGGCGTCGGGGCCGTGGCTTGTCGGGATAGCCTCGCGCGATGGAATCGCTGAGCCGCTGGGTCCGCACGCTGCCCGAGCGCCACGGGCGGACCACGCTGATCCTGCTCGTCGCGATCCTGGCAGTGGGCTTCGGCCTGCGCGCCTACCGGGTGGTCGAGCCGCTGTCGACGCCCGGCGACGACTCGCGCGCCTACTACGCGCTCTCCAAGTCCCTCTACGAGGAGGGCAGCTACGGCGGGCAGAGCTTTCGCGACTCGAGCGACTGGTCGCCGGGGGCACCGCTGCTCTACGCCGCCGCCTACTACGCGACCGGAGGGGCGCGGGAAGGGACGGCACGGATCGTCGAGCTGCTACTCGGGCTCGGCGCGATAGTCGTCGTCTACCTGCTCGGCAGGCGCATCAACTGCCGCCCGGCGGGCCTGGTCGGGGCCTTCGGCGTCGCGGTCTATCCGCCGTTCATCCACTCGACCGGAGCGCTGTTCAGCGAGCCGGCGGCGATCCTCACCCTGCCGGCGGCGGTGCTTGCGTTTCTCTGGGCGGGAGACCGAGAACGCCTCTCCGCCTGGCTCCTGCCCGGCCTGCTGTTCGGCCTGACGGCGCTGATCCGCCCCGAGTACGTGGTGGTCGGCGTCGCCTTCGCCGCGCTTGCCGCAATCAGGGTCGGGCAGGCGAGGGGGTGGCAGCCGGGCCTCGCCGCCACTGCCCTCCTCCTGGCCGGCTTCCTCCTGCCGATCGTGCCCTGGACGGTGCGCAACGCGATCGCCCTTGACCGCACCGTTCCGATCTCGACAGGGGGTGGCAAGGCGCTCTACGTCGGCACCTTCCTGCCCGCCGACGGTGAGTACCAACGGGTCAAGGCGCGTCTCGCCGAGCGCTACCTCGGCCGCGACCTCGAGCCCGGCTCGGAGGCACTCGACCAGGTGAATCCCACTCCTCTCTTCAACCGGGTAGCGGCTCGCTACCCGGACCTGCCTCGTGACGAGGCGTTGGGCAAGATCGGCAGGGAGAACCTCTCCAAGTTCTTTGGCGAGGACTCGTGGGGATACGCGGCGATGACCGTTCGCAAGGTGTGGCGGATGTGGAGCGGCGGGGTCGGCGAAGCGATGAGCAGCACCGCCGGGCGGGTCGTGCAGGTGCTGCTCGTCCTGCTCGGCCTGGCCGGGCTGGTGCTACTGGGGATCCGCCGGCGCTGGTGGGAGCTGATCGCGATGGCGACGCCGCTCGTGATCGTCACCGCGGTAGGCGCGGCCTCGCTGGCGGCGCCGCGCCGCAACGAGGTGCTGATGGCACTTGTCTTCCCACTTGCCGGCGCGGCCCTGGCTGCGGCGAACTCGGCCCTATCCTCCAGGCGCTCATGGCAGAAGCAGCCCTCTTCCCGTCCGAGCTGACGGCGCTCCGCAGCGCCGGCCTGATCCTGGCCGGGGCGCTGGTCGCCTACGCGCTGATCCGGCGCCGGACGCTGCGCAACGTCGACGTCCTGATCCTGCTCGGGTCCGGCCTCGGGCTGGCGATCGTCTCCGGCACCGAACTCACCGACGCGCTGCTCTCCACCTTCTCCTTCGAGAAAGGCAACGGCGGCCGCATCCTCGGCCTCGCCGTCTTCGCGATCTTCATCCTCTTCCTGCTGGCGCTGCGGGCGCTCTCGCAGTCGGCGCGCAACTCGCGCCAGCTCTCCGCTGTGCTGGAGGGCCTCGCCTGGGAGGAGTTCAGACAGGCGCAGCTGCCGGAGCGCTTCCGCGGCAAGATCGCGGTGCTCGTCCCCGCCTACAACGAGGCCGAGAACATCGGCCACGTGCTCGACCTGATCCCGGATGAGGCCTGCGGCAGGCCGACTGCGGTGCTCGTCGTCGACGACGGCTCTCGCGACGGCACCGGCGACGTCGCCGCCGAGCATGGCGCCGTTGTCGCCCGCCACGTGATCAATCGCGGCGGCGGCGCGGCCCTGCGCACCGGCTACCGGCTGATGGTCGAATCGGGCGCCGAGATCGTGGTCACCCTCGATGCCGACGGCCAGCACCTGCCGGCCGAGATGGAGCGTCTGGTGCAACCCGTCCTCGACGGCGAGGTCGACGTCGCCCACGGCAGCCGCGTGCTCGGCCACGCCGACCGCAACCACTTCGCCCGTGAGCTCGGCATCGTCTTCTTCAACCGCCTCGTCTCCCTGATCACCCGCACCAAGGTCAGCGACTGCTCCAACGGCTACCGCGCCGTGCGCACCACGGCGCTGCCGCAGCTCGTCCTACGCCAGGAGCAGTTCCACACCTCCGAGTTCATGATCGAGGCGATCAAGCGGGAAATCCCGGCGAAGGAGGTCCCGGTCACGGTCGAACGCCGCCTCCACGGCCACTCGAAGAAGCCCGCCGTCGTCCGCTACGGCCTCGGCTTCGCCAACGCGATCGTCAGGACCTGGCTGCGCTAGTCGCTGAGACCCGGATGGCGGACCGCCGCCGGATCCGGCAGATAGAGGTCGGTGCCGCAGCGCGGGCAGACCTGGACGTAGAGCTTCAGCGCCTTGTGGCAGTTCGGGCACTGCCGTTCCGGTTCGGTCTTCTCGGAGCGGTAGAGGATCACGGCGATCAGGCCCAGCGGCGGCAGGAACGTGCCGATCAGCAGCCAGAGCCAGAACGAGCTGCCCTTGCCCCTGCCGATGATCGCCGTGGCTAGGCCGAAGAAGAAGGCGATGACGAGGTACTCGAAGCCCACGGCTCCATTGTCGCGTCAAGCCGTTTCGGGTGCCCGATCGAGCCGACCTCGGAGAGGTCGCGGCGAAAGGGCAAGCTGGCGGTCCAGTCGATCACGGCGCGGACCTTGCGGGCGGCGCCCGGGATCTGGCTCATGTGATAGCTGCGCGCCAGCCACCAGGCGGGGAAGCCGCGGAAGGTGCGGCTGCCGATCCGGCCCACCGCCTTGTAGCGGCCGAGGTTGACGAAGGCGGCTTTGCCGCGGTACTCGAAGCGCCGCGGCGTGCCGACGCCGAGCTCGGCGGCGATGTTGCAGGCTGCGACCGGCCCCTGGCGGACGGCGTGCTGCGCGGTCGGCGGCGCGGTTCCCCCGTCGGGGTCCGGCACGGCGGCGCAGTCGCCGATCGCCCAGACCGAGTCCATCCCCTGCACGCGCAGGTGGTCGTCGACAGGGACGCGGCCGCGCTCGTCGAGCGGCACCGAGAGGTCGCGCAGCCTCGGGTTGGCCGCGACGCCGGCGGTCCAGACCACGGTGCGGCTCGGCAGCGTCTCGCCGGTAGAAAGCGTGGCGCTGTCGGCGCTCACCTGCTCGAGCGTCGTCCCCAGGCGGATGTCGATCCCGCGCCCGCGCAGCTCGCGCAGCGCGTACTCGGCGAGCTGCAGGTCGATCTCCGGCAGGACGCGGTCGCTGGCCTCGACCAGGACCCAGCGCATGCCGTGCAGGCGGGCGCGCGGGTAGCACTCCATCGCGTCGGCGGCGAAGTCCTGCAGCTCGGCCAGCGCCTCGAGGCCGGCGTAGCCGCCGCCGACGAAGACGTAGGTGAGCAGCTCGTCGCGGCGAGCGGGATCCTCGGTGGCGTTGGCCGCCTCCAGGGTCTCGACCACGTGGTTGCGCAGCCAGATCGCGTCGGCCAGCCCCTTGAAGCCGATCGCGTGCTCCGCCAGCCCCGGCACCGGCAGCACGCGCGAGACGGAGCCAAGCGCAAGCAGCAGCTGGTCGTAGGGAAGCCTCTCCGCCTCGCCGTCGCGCGTGCGCAGCCGCACCGTCTTCGCCGCCGGGTCGTGGCCCTCGATCTCGCCGAGGCGCAGGTAGGTGCGCTGGAGGATCTCGCGCAGCGGCGTCACCACGTGCCGCGGCTCCAGCGTGCCGGCAGCCGCCTCAGGCAGGAACGGCGTGTAGAGCAGGAAGTTGACGTCGTTGACGAGGGTCAGCCGCGCCGATTGCCGCGGCATGACCCGCTCCAGCTCCCGTGCCGCCATCGCCCCACCGAATCCGCCTCCAGCGATGACGACGTTCCAAGCCATACCTTCAAACTTAGCACTTTGTAACAACGTGTTACAAAGTGCTAAGTCGCACATTTCTTCAATTCTAAAAAGGGCTAATATTTAGTTCGCCAGAGAAGGTAAATTTAGAAGGAGAAATATGCCTATTGATCTAAGACCAGGGGAAGAGATCCGTCGGGTCAATCTTCATCAGACCTACGGCGGGCGCCGTCAGGGCGGAATCAGCCCCTCCAAGCAGTCCCCCAACGTCTTCCTCTTCACCGATCAAGCTCGTGGCGTTCTGCATGGCTACATCTACGACGGCCAGCGCGATGACGGCTTCTTTCACTACACCGGCGAGGGCCAGTTTGGGGATCAAAGGATGGTGCAGGGGAACCGAGCGATCCGCGATCACAAAGAGGAACGCCGAGAGCTCCACCTCTTCGACTCAAGCGCGGGAACAGCTACGTATGTGGGCAGGTTTGAGTACATCGACCACTACACCGCCGACGCGCCAGAGACTGGCGAAGGAAAGATCCGCTCAGTCATCGTCTTTCGGCTCAGCGCCCTCAGTGGATCCCCGCGACCAACCACGTCGCCCATCGATGAACTTGGCTCAGCAATGAAGAAGGAGGTGCCGGTCGAGCAGCACCTCACCGAGCGAAGCTTGATCGAGCCCACCCGGGAGCCATATGAGGCCGAGCGCCGCGAGCAGCAGCTCGTCAGGGCTTTCATGGCCTCGCTGGTTGCCGAAGGCCATGAGGTATGCCGACTCCAACTGCTTCCCAAAGGCGAGCCTGCGCATCTCTTCTGCGATCTATTCGATCGCACCACCAACACCCTGGTTGAGGCTAAGGGCAGCATCTCTCGCCCCGCGTTCCGTATGGCAATCGGCCAGCTGGCTGATTATGCGCGCCTGGTTGATCCGCCCCCGCGCAGAGTCATTCTTGTCCCTCAAGAGCCGCGCACCGACCTGCTTGAGCTCGCTAAGAGTCAGGAGATCGTTGTGATCTGGCCCGATGCAGAGGGCAAATTCAGAGACCCAGCTGCGCCCGAATCAGGCGGTTGACCTCACCGCCGTCGGCGCGGCCCTTGGTCTCCTTCATCACCGCACCGACGATCGCGCCGATCGCCTTTTGGTTGCCGCCGCGGACCTGCTCGGCGGCCTCGGGGGTGGCCTCAACCGCGGCGGCGACGATCGCCTCCAGCTCGCCGCTGTCGGAGATCTGGGCGAGACCCTCGCGCTCGACGATCGCGGCCGGGTCGCCGCCCTCCGCCACCAGTGCCGCCAGCACGGTCTTGCCGCTGCCGTGGGAGATCTTCTTCTCCGCCACCAGTGCCGCCAGCGCTGCCAAGGCGTCCGGCTCGACCTTCGACTCAGTGACAGTCACCTCGCCGCCGTCCTGGCGCAACGCCGCCGCCAGCTCGCCCGTCACCCAGTTGGCGACGACTCGGGGCTCCACGCCCTCAGCGGCACTGGCTGCGCTCTCGAAGAAAGCAGCGGTCTCAGGATCGGCCGCGAGCAGCGCCGCGACGTCCTCGGCCAAGCCAAGCTCCCTGCCGTAGCGCTCGATCCGCGCCGCCGGCAGCTCCGGCAGCGCCTCGCGCGCCTCGCGCAGCATCTCCTCGGTCGGCGCCAGCGGCACCAGGTCGGGCTCCGGGAAGTAGCGGTAGTCGTGCGCCTCCTCCTTCGAGCGCAGCGGCGTCAGGGTGCCGTCGGTGGGATCGAAGTGGAGCGTCTCCTGCTCCACCGTCCCCCCCGTTTCGATCAGCTCGCGCTGGCGCGCCAGCTCGGCCTCGATCCCGCGCTCGAGGAAGCGGAAGCTGTTCATGTTCTTCAGCTCGGTCTTCGTGCCCAGCTGCTCACTGCCGGCTGGGCGCACCGAGATGTTCCCGTCGACCCGCAGGCTGCCCTCCTCCATATTGACGTCGGAGACGTCGAGCTGGCGTACCGTCTCACGCAGCAGGCGCGCCCACTGGGCCGCTTCGGAGGCGGAGCGCAGATCGGGCTCGGTGACGATCTCGACCAGCGGCGTGCCGCCGCGGTTGAAGTCGACCAGCGAGGCACCGGAGCCGTGAATCCGACCGGAGCCACCGAGATGGATCATCTTCGCCGCGTCCTCCTCGAGATGGGCGCGGTGGATGCGCACGTCGCCGAGGCGGCCGTCGCTGGCCAGCGGAATGTCGTACTGACTGATCTGGTACGCCTTGGGGCTGTCGGGATAGAAGTAGTTCTTGCGGTGGAAGATCGAGCGGGGAGCGACCTCGCACTCCAGCGCCGCGGCGATCTGCAGGGCGTAGAGGATCGCCTGCTCGTTCGGCACCGGCAGCACGCCGGGGTGAGCGAGGCAGACCGGGCAGGTATGGACGTTGGGCTCGTCGCCGAAGGAGAGCTCGCAGCCGCAGAACATCTTCGTCTTGGTCGAGAGCTGGACGTGGATCTCCAGCCCGATCACCGCCTCTAGTTCAGCCACCGCCGGCTCCCTCCGGCCGCCCCTCGAACCCGATCGCCCGCTCGAGCGCGTACGCCGCCTCGAGCAGCGGCTGCTCGGCGAAGGCCGGCGCCGCGATCTGGAAGCCGACCGGCAGCTGCGGCCCACCCCCCTCCGGCTCGGCGAGCCCGGCGGGGATCGAGATCGCGGGGATACCGGCGAGGCTCATCGGCACGGTGAAGAAGTCGTTCAGGTACATCGCCAGCGGGTCGTCGGTCTTCTCGCCGAGGCCGAAGGCGACCGAGGGCGAGGTCGGGGTGACGACGAAGTCGAAGTCGGCGAAGGTGGCGGTGAAGTCGGCGGCGATCTTGGTCCGGACTCGCTGCGCCCGCCCGTAGTAGGCGTCGTAGTAGCCGGAGGAGAGCGCGTAGGTGCCGAGCATGATCCGCCGCTTCACCTCGGCGCCGAACCCCTCGGCGCGGGTCGACTCGTACATCTCGATCAGGTCGCGGGCCCCCTCCTTGCGCATGCCGTAGCGGACGCCGTCGTAGCGGGCCAGGTTGGAGGAAGCCTCGGCGGGGGCGATCACGTAGTAGGCGGAGATGCCGTGCTCGGCGTGGGGCAGCGGCGCCTCGGCGATCTCGCCGCCGAGGTCCTCGATCCGCGCCAGAGTCGCCTCGAAGACCGCCCTCACCCCGGCGTCGATCTCGTCGCGGGCCAGCTCGCTCGGCACCGCGAAGCGCAGGCCCTTGAGGTCCTCTCGGCTCGGTGCCTCCACCCCGCCCTCGAGCCCGACCGAGGTCGAGTCGCAGGGATCGCGTCCCTGCAGCGCCCCCAGCAGCAGTGCCGCGTCGGTGACGTCACGGGTCAGCGGCCCGCACTGGTCGAGCGAGGAGGCGAAGGCGATCATCCCGTAGCGCGAGATCGCCCCATAGGTGGGCTTGAGGCCGACGATCCCGCAGAGCGCCGCCGGCTGGCGGATCGAGCCGCCGGTGTCGGTGCCGATCGCGCAGGGTGCCAAGCCGCCGGCAACCGCGGCCGCCGAGCCGCCGGAGGAGCCGCCGGGCACCCGCTCGCGGTCCCAGGGGTTGAGCACCGGCCCGTAGGCCGAGTTCTCGTTCGAGGACCCCATCGCGAACTCGTCCATGTTGGTCTTGCCGAGCACCCGGGCCCCCGCCTCGGTCAGCCGCCGCACGGCGGTGGAGGTGTAGGGCGGCGCGTAGCCCTCGAGGATTCGCGACCCGGCCGTGGTCGGCACGCCCTCGGTGCAGAAGATGTCCTTGACCGCGACCGGGACGCCGGCCAGCGGCCCCTCGGCACCCCCCGCGCCGTCCTCGGCCCGCCACAGGTAGGCGTTCAGCTCGTCGCCGGCCGCCGCCTCCCGCCAGGCTTCGAAGTACTCGTCGCCGGAGACCTCTCCCGCCGCAACCTTCGCCGCCGCCTCAGCGACGGTTAGCTTCAGCAGCTCGCCCATCAGGCTTCGGCCTGCGGCGAGGGAACCCGGAACGCCCCCTCATCCGGGTCCGGAGCCTGCTCCAGAACCACGTCCTTGGGCCAGCTGGGCCGTGGCTTATCGGCCCTGAGCACGTTCTCCAGCTCGACCACGTGCGAGGTCGGCGGCACGCCCTCGAGGTCGAGCGCGGCGATCCGGTCGACGTGGTCGAGGATCCCCGACAGCTCACCCGCCATCCTCTCCACCTCGGCCTCATCGAGGCGTAGGCGAGCCAGCTTGGCGACATGGAGAACCTGCTCCCGCTCGATCACGGGCGCGATTCTACGGCGCGGTGACGGCGCGCGAGTGGGCGCCGAGGCACATCACCGGGCGCTGCGGTAGCTCATAAGTCAGCACTTCGGCATAGACGCGTTTGCCCCGGATCGCGGGGAACGATTTCAGGCGCCATTCGCCGTTGGTCGGGAAGACCCGCGCCACGACCTTGTCCTTTCCCGGCATCGCCTGCCTTACGCGCACCGTGCTCGAGTCGCAGAACTCCGACGGGGCGTCCGAGGAGATCGCGCCGCTGAGCTTGCCCGCGGCGCGATCGACGCTGATCGACAGGGTTACGGCGTAGGTGTGGATCACGTCCGCAGAAGCGGCGGGCACGGCCGCGACGAGGGTCGCACACGTCGCGATCAGGGTCGCGAGCTGCTTCAGCCGCACCATGAAGTCAAGGTATCAGCGGCTTCTCGCCAACCCGCCTGGCTGCCTAGCCAGTTATTGTCCCGCGGCAATGCAGGGAGCAGCGGCAGAGCACTTCGTCGTCCTCAGCCTGCGGCTCCTCGCCGCCAGCTTCGCGCTGGTTGGCCTCCTCTTCATCGCGATGCCCGACGGCGTCCTCGGGGCGATCTCGGATCTCGGCGACTCGATCGGCGGCTTCACCGAGGCGCCCGAGACCACCCAGCAGCTGTGGCTGGCGCTCGGCTTCGCCTACATGGTGGTGATCACCGGCATCTGCCTGGTCGTGCAGGCCGACGTCGTCCGCTACCGCCCGCTGCTGCTGGTGCTCGCCGCCGGCAAGGCGGCATCCTCGCTCGCCTCGCTCGGCTTCTACCTCTTCGACGAAGACGTCTTCGCCTACCTGCTCAACTTCCTCGTCGACGGCTTCCTGACGCTGACCGCGCTCTGGCTCTGGTCGCTGGCCGGCCGGGCCGGCAGCCCGGCAGCACCCGGCTGAAGGAGCGCGCCGGGGCTATCGGCCGCCGAGCAGCGCACCCTGAGCGCGATCTGCGAGGCGATGGCCCCCGGCGTCGACGGGCTGCCTGCGGCAGAGAGGGAGGTCGACGTCTCCGGACGGGTCGCCGAGCTCCTCAAGTCCGTCTCGCCTCGCGTCCTCACCCGCCTCAAGCTGGCGCTGCGGCTCTTCAACCTACTGCCGTTCCCCTGGCGCTTCAGCCGCCTCGACCTCGGCGCCCGCGAAGACTTCCTGCGCCACATGGAGCGCTCGCGCTTCAGCCTCTACCACGAGCTGCTGGTGATGGCCAAGCTCTTCTCCACCCTCGGCTACACGGTGCTGCCGGAGGTCGAGGAGCGGATCGGCGTCGAGACCAGCTGCCGCCTCGCTGATGGCTCGCTGCCGGCACCGACCGGCTCGCTTGGAGACACGACCCCGCCCGAGGGCGGCGAGGAATGCGACGTGGTGATCGTCGGCTCCGGTGCCGGCGGCGCCGCGGCAGCGACGACGCTGGCCGAGGCGGGCCTCGACGTGATCGTGCTCGAGGCGGGCGGCAGCTACGACCGCGACAGCTACCCGAGCGATCCGCTCGAGGCGATCGCCTCGCTCTATCGCGACGCCGGGCTGACGATCGCCGAAGGCCGCCCGCCGATCCCGGTGCCGGTCGCGCGCACCGTCGGCGGCACGACGGTGATCAACTCGGGCACCTGCTTCCGCGCCCCCGAGCCGACGCTGGAGGAATGGCAGCGGCGCTTCGGCATCGAGTGGGCGTCCGACCTCGCTCCCGACTTCGCCGAGGCGGAGGAGTTCCTGCGGGTCACCCCGCTCGACCCCGAGCGAATGGGCCGCAACGGCCAGCTGGCGATGGAGGGCGCGGCGGCGCTGGGCGTCTCGGGCGGGCCGATCTCCCGCAACGCCGGCGACTGCGTTCAGTGCAGCTCCTGCCCCTACGGCTGCAAGCTCGACGCCAAGCGAGGCATGAACGTCAGCTACCTGCCGCGTGCCGTCGCCGCGGGCGCCCGGATCCGGGCCGGGGTCGAAGCGCGCCGGGTCCTGGTCGAGGACGGGCGTGCAGCCGGTGTGAGCTGCGTGGTCAGCGGCCCCGCCGAGAGCAACGGCCACCGCGCCCCCTACACCGTGCGCGCCCGCCGCGCCACGATCGTCGCCGGCGGCGCGCTGGGAACGCCGGAGCTGCTGCTGCGCTCCGGCCTTGGCGGCGACCAGGTCGGGCGCAACCTCCACATCCACCCCGCCTGCTGGGTCGGGGCGCGCTATGAGGAGGAGGTGCGGGGCTGGGAGGGCGTGATGCAGAGCTACTACGTCGACGAGTGGGAGCCCGAGCGGGTCCTGCTCGAGGCGACCTTCACCCCGCTGCCCTTCGGCGGCGCCTGGCTGCAGGGCACCGGGCGCGAGCACCAGGAAGCGATGCTCGGCTTCGGCCAGGTCGGCTCGATCGGGGTCCAGCTGCAGGACCTCTCCACGGGCCAGGTCGGCGTCGCCCGCGACGGCTTGCTGCGGGCGTCCTACAAGCTCAGGTCCGAGGACACCGAGGCGCTCACCTTCGGCATCGCCCGCGCAGCCGAAGTCCACTTCGCCGCCGGCGCCACCGAGGTCTACCCCAACATCGCCCGGGCCGGGGTGCTGAAGCCCAACCAGCTGGCCGAGTTCGAGGCGACGGACTTCAAGCCGTCAGAGCTGCGCCTCGAGGCCTTCCACCCGCTGGGAACCGCGCGGATCGCGGCCGATCCGCGCGAAGGCGTGTGCGCCGCCGACGGCTCGGTCAACGGCGTCGCCGGCCTCTACGTCGCCGACGCCTCGCTCTTCCCTGGTGCCGTCGGCGTCAACCCGATGATGACCATCATCGCGTTCGCCAAGCGGGTTGCTGCGGGGATTGCGGAGGGGGAGGTCGTAGGCGGGGGTTTCGCTTAACTTTTTCGGAGAGCGAGGGTGGCTGTCCGCGAGCCGCTTGGCCGAAAAAGTACAAGACGCTTCACCCCCACCTACGACCTCCCCACACGGAAGCGCCGCAGCTAAAGCCCGTTGATCCTCAGCCGCTGGGAGGTGGCGGAGGCGGCGGTTGCTGGGATGGTGGTGGGGGCTGGTGCCCGGGTGGTGGTGGAGGCGTTGATGAGGAGGGAGGCGGGGGTGGCGGGGGTGGGCCGCCGCTTGGACCACTATCACCTGGGCCACCGGGACCGGCTCCACCACCGCCGCCGAGGCGGTCTGCCGTGTCGCCGAAGGTGGCGCCTTCCTCCTGCATCGTCCTGTAGCCGCCGTAGGCGATCCCGCCGGCCGCGAGCAGGCCGAGGAAGATCCCGAGCTTCCGCGTGACGTCGACCTCGATGCCCGGGAACTCGCCGATGCTGGGCGGGTCGATGATGCGGTAGAGGACGAGCAGGACGGAGATCGCGCCGAGGACGGTGACCACGACGCTCATCGGGATAGCCGGCTCGAACGTCGAGTCGGTGAGCCGGAGCGCCGTCATCGCCAGGGTGGTGATGATCGCGATCATCAGGACGATCGGGATCAGGTCGAGGGCGTCCCAGGCGTTGCCGCCCTCGCCGACGCTGCCCGAGAAGCCGGCCACACCCGAGACCTCGACCCCGAACCAGTCGAAGAACATGAATACGAAGAGCAGGATCGCCGAGACGCCGGCGATCTTCTCCCCCGTGCTCAACCTGTCAAGTGCGTCCATCTGGGCTTCCCTCCTCGGCGACTGCGGGTCTTGCCGACCCTACACCCGCTGCAAGGCGGAAAAACGCGGAAGGCTAGGCCAGACGCGTGCGGGCGGCGGCGAGCGTGTTGGCGAGCAGCATCGCGATCGTCATCGGCCCGACCCCACCCGGCACAGGGGTGATCGCGGCGGCGATCTCCGCCGCCGCCTCGAAGTCGACGTCGCCGTAGAGACCGTCCTCGGTCCTGTTCATGCCGACGTCGATCACCACCGCCCCCGGCTTGACCGCGGCGGCGCCGAGCAGCCGCGGCACACCCACCGCGGCCACGAGAACGTCTGCGCGCGCGCAGACGGCATCCAGGTCGCGGGTGCGCGAGTGGCAGACGGTGACCGTCGCGTTCGCCGCCAGCAGCAGCCGCGCCACCGGCACGCCGACCAGCTTCGAGCGGCCGACCACGACCGCCTCGGCACCCTCCAGCTCGACTCCCTCGTGGCGCAACAGCTCCATTACGCCCACCGGGGTGCAGGGGACGAGCCCCGGCATGCCGTGGGCGAGCAGGCCCGCGTTGACGGGAGTCAGGCCGTCGACGTCCTTGCCAGGGTCGATCGCGGCGACGACACGGTCGGGATCGAGGTCTCCCGGCAGCGGCAGCTGCACGAGGATCCCGTCGACCTCGGGGTCGCGACCGAGCCCCTCCACCAGCTCCAGCAGCTCCTCTTCGCCGGTGTCCGCCGCCAGCCCGTGGTGGACGGAACCCATCCCGGCTTCCTCGCAGGCTTTGTGCTTGTTGCGGATGTAGATCTCGGAGGCCGGGTCGTCGCCGACGATCACCGTGGCGAGGACCGGGACGCGGCCGGCCTCGGCCTCGTATGCGGCGACTTCGCCGGCGACCCGTTCGCGCACCGCGGCGCCGACCGCCTTGCCGTCAATTAATCGAGCGGCCAAGTCCTAGCGCCTCCGGATCGGGGCGTAGTCGGCCATCAGCTTGCGCTCGACTCCGTCGCCGGCGAAGCGGACGACGACGATCCCGCCGGGCTCGACACCGGTCACCACGCCGTCGCCGAAGCTGGCGTGGACGACATCGTCGCCCACCTGCAGCTCCAGCGCCGGGCCGGGATCGACCGGGGCCGCGGACCCGGACTCCGCCGGCTGCCACCCGAGCCCGCCGCCGGGGGCGCTCGAGTGCCGCTCCGTCAGCTCAGCCGGCAGCTCGTCGACGAAGCGGGAAGGCAGGTTGCGCTCGGAGCGGCCGAAGAGGCGGCGCTCCCGCGCCCAGGTCATGTAGAGGCGCCGGCGGGCCCGGGTGATGGCGACGTAACAGAGGCGTCGCTCCTCCTCTTCCCCGCCCTCTTCCAGGGCGCGCATGTGCGGGAAGGAGCCCTCCTCGCAGCCGATCACGAAGACCGTGTCGTACTCGAGGCCCTTGGCGTTGTGGAGGGTCATCAGGGTGACCAGCGACTCTTCCTCGCGCAGGTTGTCCTGCTCGGAGAAGAGGGAGACCTGCTGCAGGTACTCCTCGAGCGGGGTGACGTCGCTCTCGCCCTCGGTCTCGCGCTCGATGTCGAACTCGGCGGCGCCGGCGACCAAGGCCTCGAGGTTCTCGACGCGACCCTCGGCCTCGACCGTGCGCTCGGCGGACAGCGCTTCCAGGTAGCCGGTCTCGTTCAGCACCGCCTCGAGCAGTCCCGCCACCGGCCCTTCTTCCTCGGCGCGTTCGCGCAGGGCCTCCATCGTCTCGTGAAAGCGCGAGATCGCCTTGATCGCCGCCGCGCCCAGCCCTGGCACCTCCTCGGCCCGGCCGGCAACCTCCCAGATCGAGAGGCCCGTGGTGTTGGCGTGCGAGCCGACCCTTCCCTGGCTGGTGTTGCCGATCCCCCGTCGCGGCGAGTTGACGATGCGCGCGAAGGAGACCTGGTCGGAGGGATTGGCCAGCAGGCTGAGATAGGCGATCGCGTCCTTGACCTCGGCCCGTTCGTAGAACTTCGTCCCGCCGATCACCTGATAGGGGACGTTGAAGCGATTGAGCGTGTCCTCCAGGACCCGGCTCATCGCGTTGGTCCGGTAGAAGACGGCGACGTCCTTTCGCTGCACGTCCTCCTCCTCGGCGAGACGCTCGATCTCACCTGCGATCCAGCGCGACTCCTCCTGCTCGTCGGACAGCTCGCTCAGCTGCACCGGGTCGCCGCCGGCGATCTCGGTCCAGAGCTGCTTCGGCCGCCGGTCGCGGTTGTGCTCGATCACCGCGTTGGCGGCGGAGAGGATCGTCTGGGTGGAGCGGTAGTTCTGCTCCAGCGTCACGACCTCCGCCTCGGGGAAGTCGCGCTCGAAATCGAGGATGTTGCGGATGTCGGCGTGCCGGAACCCGTAGACGGACTGGTCGGCGTCGCCGACGACCATCAGGTTGCCGTGCTCGGCGGTGAGCAGCTGCAGTAGCCGGTACTGGGCGTGGTTGGTGTCCTGGTACTCGTCGACGAGGACGTGGCGGAAGGTTCGGCGCCAGCGCTCTTGGGCCTGATCGGAGAGCTCCAGCAGGTTGACCGTGCGGACCAGCAGGTCGTCGAAGTCCATCGCGTTGGCGGCCAGCATCCGCTTCTCGTAGAGGCCGTAGACCTCCGCCACGACTTCCTCGAAGACGCTGCCCTGCGCTTCGGCGTAGGCCTCGGCGTCGACCAGCTGGTTCTTGGCGCCCGAGATCTGCGAGCGGATCGCCCGCGGCGGGTAGCGTTTCGGGTCTATGCGGAGCTCGGCCATGCAGCGTTTGGCCATCCGCAGCGAGTCCGACTCGTCGTAGATCGTGAAGCTGCGCGAGTAGCCGAGCGCTTCGGCGTCGGCGCGCAGCATCCGCGCGCAGGCCGAGTGGAAGGTCATCACCCACATCGCCCGCGCCGAGCGCCCGACGAGGGCCTCGACCCGTTCGCGCATCTCGTTCGCGGCCTTGTTGGTGAAGGTGATCGCGAGGATCTCGCCGGGCCTGGCGGCGCCGGTGGCAAGCAGGTAGGCGATCCGGTGCGTGAGCACGCGGGTCTTGCCGGAGCCGGCGCCGGCGACGACCAGCAGCGGTCCCTCGCCGTGGCGGACGGCCTCCCGCTGGGGCTCGTTGAGCTCGGCGAGCAGCCGCTCGGCGCGGTCGGCGCCCGGCTCGGTAGGCGCCCCTGCGGCCTCTTCGAAGGCGTCGGGCATCGCTTCCGGGTCGGCCTGGAGCGTCACATGCCGAGCATAGCCCCGGCTGCGGCCGGTCCTCAGCCGCCTGCGGAGGAGCGCCCGGTGCGCGTTTGCAGGCCGCGCTCCTCGCCGTCGAGACCCTCTTTTCCGTTGCCGCCGTCGAGCTCGGCGATCCGTCGCTCGAGGTCGGCGATCCGCTCGGAGAGGCCCTTGATCGCCTCGGCAATCGGGTCGGGCAGGTGAATCCAGTCGGCGTCGGGCCCTTCGACCCGCCTGCCTTCGACCTTGACCGGGTGGCCGGGATTGCCGACGACGGTGGTGCCCGGCGGCACGTCCTCGACCACGACCGTGTTGGCGCCGATCTTGGCACCGTCGCCGACCGCGATCGGACCGAGCAGCTTCGCGCCGGAGCCGACAGTGACGTTGTCGCCGAGGGTCGGGTGGCGCTTGCCGCGCTGGAAACCGGTGCCACCCAGGGTGACGCCCTGGTACAGCGTCACCCGCTCGCCGATCTCGGCGGTCTCGCCGATCACCACGCCGGCGCCATGGTCGATGAAGAAGCCGTCGCCGATCCGCGCCGCCGGGTGGATCTCGACCCCGGTCACCGAGCGGGTCATGTACGCGATCGCCCGCGGCGCCAGCGGCACCCCCGCGCCCTCCAGGGCGTGGGCGACGCGGTGGGCGAGCAGCGCCTGTACCCCGGCCCAGCTGGTGAGGATCTCGAAGGTCGAGACTCCCTGCGCCGCCGGATCGCGATCCCGCGCCGCCGACACGTCGTTGCGGATCTCCCCGACGACGCGCTTCAGCCGCTCGCTCATGGTGCAAAGAAGGGTAGGGACACGTAGCGCTCGCCCGAGTCGCAGACGACCGTCACCACCCGCTTCCCCGCCAGCTCCGGCCGCGCTGCGACCTCCAGCGCCGCCTTGATGTTGGCCCCGGCCGAGATCCCGGCCAGGACGCCCTCGCGCCGCGCGACCAGGCGGGCTGTCTCCAGCGCGTCCTCGTCGGAGACCCCGATCGTCTCGTCGATCACGCTGCGATCGAGCGCCTCGGGGACGAAGCCGGGGCCGATCCCCTGGATCTTGTGAGGTCCGGGGGGACCGCCGGAGAGAACCGGCGAAGTCACCGGCTCGACCGCGACGACCAGGGCGTCGGGGGCGCGCTCGCGCAGCATCTGGCCGACGCCGGTGATCGTGCCACCGGTGCCGACGCCGGCGACGAAGGCGCCGACCTCGCCGTCGGTGTCACGCCAGATCTCCTCGGCGGTGGTGCGGCGATGGATCTCCGGATTGGCGGGGTTGGAGAACTGCTGCGGGGTGAAGCCCTTGCGCTGCTCGCGAATCGCCTCGGCCAGCTCGACCGCCTCGTTCATCCCGCCCAGCGAGGGCGTTTCCCGCACTTCGGCACCGTACGCGCGCAGCAGCTTCGCCCGCTCGCGGCTCATCCCCTCGGGCATAGTCAGGATCAGCTCGTAGCCGCGCGCAGCGCAGACCATCGCCAGCGCGATCCCGGTGTTGCCGCTGGTCGGCTCGACGATCACCGAGTGCCCCGGCTTGACCAATCCCTCCTCCTCGGCGGCATCGATCATCGCCACTCCGATCCGGTCCTTGACCGAGCCGCCGGGATTGAAGTACTCGAGCTTGACGCAGACCTCCGCCCCCAGCCCCTCGCCGAGCCGCCGCAGCGCCACCAGCGGGGTGTTCCCGACGACCGCCGACGCCTCCCCCCCGATCCTCATCGAAATCGCCTCACCGCTCTCACTAGCGCGACCTTACTGCCCAAAGCTTTGGGTACGCTCCGAGTTTCGGTAATCGGATAGGAGGAGCCATGCATCGAATCGTCGCTGTGGCCGCGACCGCCGTCGTCCTCATATTTCCGGCGACTGCCCCAGCCGCCGACAAGGACTGCTCGGACTTCCGCAGCTGGAAAGCAGCCCAGAGGTTCTACAAGAACCACGGCGGTCCTCGCTACGACCCGCACAGGCTCGACGCCGATCGGGACGGGATCGCCTGCGAGAGCCTGCGGTGAGGTCTCAATAGAGCCTCGACCAGCAGGCTCTCGCCAAGCACCTTAGGCAGGTGCCAGCGGACGATCCGTCAGCGTGGCAGTCGCGACTGTAGCGGCCCGCTCTGCTCACCCTCGTCGGCGAGGCAAAGCGCAACCCCCTCTTGCAGCGACTCGAAAAGCTCGTCCAGCGTGTCACCCGAGGCAAAGCAGCCCGGCAGCTCTGGGACATCGGCCCAGTAGCTGCCGTCCTCGGCGTGGATTCGGGCGGTGAGCTCCATAGCTGAGGTCCTTTTCATCTTAGCCCTGCCTGCCTGAGAATCGCCTGGGCCAGGCCCGTCGGGTAGTCGCGGCCCTTGTGTCGGGGGAGCGTGATCGGACGACATCCCGGCTTGGTCATCTTGACCTGGTGCTTGCCGCCGCTCGAGTGCACCCAACCGTCCTTCAGCAACAGTTTGATCGCCTTCTTCTGGTTGAGCGTTCCCTTCATCAGCCCGGTCGAAGGGCTTAAGCAGTGAGAACACCACCTCTCCCCCGTGTGCCGCTGACTCCGTGTGGTATGCACGTGCTCGTATGGAGGTTCGACGCTTGGCTTGGGCGGGGCTGGAGGTCAGCGCCAGTGGACAGACTGCGGTGGTCGACTTTGTCGAGGACTTCTCAGGACTGCACGGCGTTGAGCCCCCGGCCGGAGAGATACCGCCCTCCCCCACATCCGAGACCGTGATCGCAGGACTGCTCACCCACCTGCATCGCGATCACGCAGACGTGGACACCCTGCGTCGCGTGCTGGACCCTACGGCTGTCGTCTTGAGGCCGGAGAAGAGCTTCGGCAGCGGGGCCGAGGTTGCCCTGGTTGAGAAATCCGAGTCGGCGCTGGAGGAGAGCGGGCTCACTACCCGCGTTGTGGAGCCATGGGAGACCGTCGAGATCGGCCCGTTCGGCTTCACGGCTCTTCCCGCTGCCGACGGTTTTGGCGACCCACAACTCTCATGGTGCATCGCGGCTGATGGGTGTCGCATTCTCCACGCCGGCGACACGCTCTTTCACGGATGGTGGTGGCTGTCGGCACTCCGCCAAGGCCCGTTCGACGTGGCCTTCCTGCCCGTCGGTGGCGCTGTGGTCGATCTTCCTTCGCGCCAGCCACCCAGCCCCCTGTCAGCCGGCATGGATCCAAGGCAGGCGGCGGTAGCAGCGAAGCTGCTCGGCGCTCGCGCGGTCGTGCCGATCCACTATGGGCGTCTTCACGAAGCCTCCAACTACGTTCAATCTGACGACCCTCCCGGCAACCTCTGCGCAGCTGCTGCCGAGCTGGGTATCGAGACCCGAGTGCTTGAACCAGGGGAGCGATTTTCAGTCCAGCCCCGCCCACCTCGTGCCTAGCTGACCCGCCTACACACGTTGTGAACCGCTGAGAGGCCATCCGGGCCCGCCAAGAGGCTGTGGGTGTCGAAGCTCACGACCTCGAGGAGGACCCGGATGGATGTTCACGCTAACGCCG
>Ga0190265_10000208_pt1 | contig 55151 bp, 53 predicted proteins | sample Popmic124T_FD_133135 | JGI IMG/M metagenome (GOLD analysis project Ga0190265, IMG submission 133135) | Populus adjacent soil microbial communities from riparian zone of Indian Creek, Utah, USA - 124 T | ecosystem: Environmental > Terrestrial > Soil > Riparian zone | place: USA: Utah | collected... | reverse complement strand
CGCAACTGGATCGATACCTGGAACGAAAACCCCCGCCCATTCGTCTGGACAAAGACCGCCGACCAAATCCTCGAATCAATCCGCCGCTACTGCACCCGAATTAACGACTCACGACACTAGCCGGAGGAGCGCAGACGGATCGGTCTCACCGGCGGCGTCGCGTAGCTAGCTGGAGCGAGATCCGGCGAGCACCGTAGCCGCGTCACTCGCCTCGAAGTCGGCGTCGGGCATCACGCGGTCGAGCGGCCGCGGCAGCCACCAGTTCCACTCGCCCATGATCTCCATCGTCGCCGGTACCAGCACCAGCCGGACGATCGTGGCGTCGAGCGCGACGGCGACCAGGAGGCCGACGCCGATCTCCTTGACCGAGGGCACGCCGACGCCCGCGAAGATCGAGAACACCGCGACCATGATCAGCGCCGCGCTGGAGATCGTCGCCGCGCTGCGCGCGAGGCCCTGGGCGACCGCGAGCTTCGAGTCGCCCGTCGCCGCGTAGCGCTCCTTGATCCGGCTCAACAGGAAGACCTCGTAGTCCATTGAGAGCCCGAAGACGATCGCCAGCAGCAGCGGCGGCGTCATCGTGTTGATGTAGCCGAGCGACTGGAAGCCGAGAAAGCCGTCGATCCAGCCCCACTGGAAGATCGCGACCAGCACGCCGTAGGCTGCGCCGACCGAGAGCAGGTTCATCAGCACCGCCTTCAGCGGCAGCAGCACCGAGCGCAGCAGGAAGAACAGCACCACGTAGCTGAACGCCAGCACGAACAGGGCGATCTTCCAGAGCGAGTCGGTCACCTGGACGCGGAAGTCCTCGACCGACGCCGACGCGCCGCCGACGTCGACCTTCGCGACCGCCGCCAACGCGCCGGCGCCGCTCTCGCCAGAGCGCAGCCGCTCGACGAAGTCGCGCGCCGGCTGGCTCTCGGCGTCGCTGCGCGGCGTGACGGCGATCAGCGCGGCGCCGCCGTCGCGCGACGGGATCGCGGGCGCGACCCCGGCCGCCTGCGGATCGTCGCCGACCGCCGCCGCGAAGCGCTTCAAGGCGCGCCGATTGGCCGGATCGCCGGCCTTGCCTCTCTCGAACGTCGCGAGCACCTCGACCGGCGCCGACGCGCCAGGGCCGGCCTTCTTCGCCGCAAGCTCGGCACCGACGCGCGTCTCGTTGTCGGCCGGGAACTGGCGCAGCGCGCCGTCGCCGGTCGACAGGGAGAGCGCCGGTATCGCGAACACCAGCATGAAGGCCGTTGCGGCAAGCGCCGTCACTCCCGGCCGGCGGGTCACCCGATCGGTCCACCTCTGCCAGAAGCCCGGAGCGTCAGCGGCGCGCGGCGGGCGGCGCAGGACACGCCGCAGCAAGCGCACGATCGCCGCGACGACGCCGGCCGTGCGCCCTGGCTCGTAGCCGCGCCTTCCCGTGGCGGCGATCAACGCGGGCAGGAAGGTCATCGCCGCGACGATCGAGACGGCCACGACCATGATCGCGCCGTAGGCCATCGAGCGCAACGTCGTCGAGTCGACCAGCAGGAGCCCGGCGAGCGAGACGATCACGGTTATGCCGGAGAAGGCGACGGCGACGCCCGAGGTGCGCATCGCGATCCGCCGCGCGTCGACCGGCTCGGCCCCGGCGCGGATCTCCTCGCGGTAGCGCGACAGGATGAACAGCGAGTAGTCGACCGCCACGCCGATGCCGATCATCGAGGCGACGTTGGTCACGAAGACCGACATGTCGGTCGCCTGTGACAGGAAGAAGATCCCAGCGCCGGTGACCATCACGCTGAGGAAGCCGAGCAGCAGCGGCACCATCGCGGCGACGAGCGACCCGAAGACCGCCAGCAGGATCAGCAGGACGATCGGGAAGCCGGCCACCTCCGCGCGCTCGAGGTCCTTCTTGCTGAGGTCCTGCATGCCGGCCCAGAGCGCCTGCTCGCCGACGAGGTAGGTCTCGACGCCGTCGCGCGGCCCGGTCCCGATCTCGAGCTGCTCGCGCAGGTCGACGGCGAGGTCGGCGGTGTCGTCCATGCTGCCGCCGGTCTTCAGCGCGGCGATCGCGATCGGCGAGCGGTCGGCGTCGCGGTTCGCGGCCGCCAGCGCGCGCGGCGTCAGCTCCGCGAGCGGTACCTCGTCGGCGATCGCGTCGACGCGCGCCAGCTCGCGGCGCACGTCGGCGGCGTCGCCGCCGGGCCGCCGGGCGACGACCACCGACAGCGTCTGGCGCTGGGCATGGTCGAAGTCGGCAAGCGCGCGGTCGACGGCCTCGGAGCCGGAGCCGGGGATCGAGAAGCCACCGCTGGTCAGGTGCTCGGTCTGCTTCATCGCGAGCGGCAGCGACACGAGCAGCAGGACGATCCACGCCCCCAGCACGAGCCGCCGCCTCCGCTCGAGGAACGAGGTGATCCGGTCCATGAACGCTTGCATAACGCTGCCCCTCTTCCGCTCGGGCTTACCTTAGTTGGCCAGCCAGCCAAAGTCTAGGGGACATTCGATCACGGCGGCTTCGCACCCACTGTGACGTGGCTCACAGAGCGGCGTCAGGCGCCGAGCAGGCGGCGCGCCGTGCGCACGCCGAGCTCGAATGCCGGGGCGCTCTGCCACTCGGGATCCGAGATCACCTGGAGGCCCATGCCGTCGCCCAGCGCGAACAGCAGCGCGGCCACGTCCTCCGGCTCCGCGTCGAGCTCGACGACGCCCTCGCGCTGCTTCTCGACGAGCGCGGCGGCCAGCTGGGCGCGCCAGCGACGGTAGAGCTCGGCCAGCTCGACGCGAATCTCGTCGCTACGGCGCGAGGCGCTGAGCATCTCGTAGAGCACCGCCTGGCTGGGCTCGTCGGAGAGGAAGGCCTCGAGCGTCTGCACGAGGAACGCGACGAACTCGTCGGCGCTGGTGGCGGTCGCGAGGTTCTCCTCGAGCGCGGTCACCCGCGTCTCGCAGTCGCTGCGGACCACCTCGACCATCAGGCGCTCCTTGGAGCCGAAGTAGTAGTGCAGCAAGCCGCGCGACACGCCCGCCTCGCGGGCGACGACGTCGAAGGTCGAGCTGGCGGCGCCGCGCTTGCCGACGCTGGCGCGCATCGCCTCGACGATGCGCTGCGCCTTGTCGCCCTCGAGCTTGCGGGGTGTCGCTAGCGAAGCCTCCATTGGCCGACCAGTCTAGCTGGCCGGCCAGCCAGAAGCTAGGAGGCGTTCGTCGCGGTCTCGGCGCCATCCGGCGCGGGGACCGGCGCCGGCGTCGTGGTCGCCGTGTACTCGTACTCCTCCTCGGCGCCGAACAGCGCGTCGAGCACCTTCTTGCGCAGATCCTCGCTCAGGGCGAGCGCCAAGCCGGCGCCGACGAGCGCGATCATCAGCAGACGTCCGAAGCCGCGCTTGCGCTTCGGCGGCTCGCGCAACGCGTCGGCCGCGCTCTTCAGCGACTCGGCCGCGTGCTTGAGGTCGCGCTGGACCTTCTTGTCCTCGAGCGCCTTCTGCGGACCCTTCGAATCGATCCGGCCGTAGGCCTTCTTGGCCGAGTCGAACGCGGCGCGCAGCTCGTCGCGCAGGTCGTCGTCCTCGACCAGTCGCTGGACGTAGGGATTGTCGCGCAGCGCCTGCCCGGCAGCGATCGCTCCGGCTGCGCCCTTCGCGGCTTTCTTCTTGGCTGCCATGGCTCTCCTCGCGGTTCGGCTTGACGTCGTCCGAGGATAGCCGTCAGTCCAAGGCCGCGGCCAGGACGTCGTCGACGCTATCCGCGAACACGAACTCCATACCCGCCAGCAGGTTCGGCGGAAACTCCTCGAGATCCGCCTCGTTGCGGCGCGGCGCGATCACCCGCGAGATCTCCGCGCGCTGCGCAGCGAGGGCCTTCTCCTTGAGGCCCCCGATCGGCAGCACCTGCCCGGTCAGCGTGATCTCGCCCGTCATGGCGGTGTCCGAGCGAACCGGACGGCCGGAGATCAGCGAGGCGATCGCCGTCGCCATCGTGATGCCGGCGCTGGGACCGTCCTTCGGAATCGCCCCGGCCGGCACATGGACGTGCAGGTCGTTCTTGGCGAACCAGTCGGCGGGCGCGTCGGGCGCGATCCGCGCCACGTTGCGCCGGACATAGGAGAGCGCCGCGCTCGCCGACTCGCGCATCACGTCGCCGAGCTGGCCGGTGATCTGGAGCTTGCCCTCGCCGGGGAACGCGGTCGCCTCGACGAACAGCACGTCGCCGCCCACCGGCGTCCAGGCAAGGCCGGTGGCGACACCGGGCTCGTCGGTGCGGCGGCCGACGTCGGAGTGGAAGCGGCGCTGGCCCAGCAGCTCGCCGACGGCCTTCGGGCCGACCCTGCGCTTCGACCGGCGCGTGCCCTCGGCGAGCTCGCGCGCCACCTTGCGGCAGATCGAGCCGATCTCGCGCTCGAGGCTGCGCACGCCGGCCTCGCGGGTGTAGCCGTCGATCAGCTCGCGCAGCGCGGGATCGGTGAACTCGATCTTCGACTTGAAGAGCCCGTTGCGCTCGACTTGACGCGGGACGAGGTAGCGCTTGGCGATCTCGAGCTTCTCCTCCTCGGTGTAGCCGGCGAGCTGGATGACCTCCATCCGGTCGCGCAGCGGCCCGGGAATCGGCTCGAGCTGGTTCGCCGTGGTGATGAAGAGGACGTTCGAGAGATCGAACGACAGGTCGAGGTAGTGGTCGCGGAAGCTGCCGTTCTGCTCCGGGTCGAGCACCTCGAGCATCGCGCTCGACGGATCGCCGCGGAAGTCCGAGCCCATCTTGTCGATCTCGTCGATCATCAGCACGGGGTTGTTCGAGCCGGCGTCGCGCAGCGCACGGACGATCGTCCCCGGCATCGCCCCGACGTAGGTGCGGCGATGGCCGCGGATCTCGGACTCGTCGCGCACGCCGCCGACCGAGATCCGCTCGAACTCCCGCCCCATCGCGGCGGCGATCGAGCGCCCGAGCGACGTCTTGCCGACGCCCGGCGGGCCGACGAAGCAGAGGATCGAGCTGGGCGCGTCGGGCTTGAGCTTGCGCACCGCGAGGAACTCGAGGATCCGATCCTTGACCTTCTCGATGTCGTAGTGGTCGCGATCGAGCACCTCGCGCGCGGCCTTCAGGTCGATGTGGTCCTCGGTCGACCTCGACCACGGCAGGTCGGCCAGCCACTCGAGGTAGTTGCGGATGGTGCCGTGCTCGGCCGACTGCGGCGGCAGCCGCTCGAAGCGGCCGAGCTCGCGCTCGGCCTGCTTCGCGGCGTGCTCGGGCAGCCGCGCCGCCTCGATCCGCTCGCGCAGGTCGGCGGCCTCGGCCGCCGCCTCGTCGACCTCCCCGAGCTCCTCCTGGATCGCCTTCAGCTGCTGGCGCAGGAAGAACTCGCGTTGGCCCTTGTCGATCTCGGACTCGACCTGCGACTGGATCCTCGACCCGATCGAGATCAGCTCGGCCTCGCGCGCGAGCAGCTCGGAGAGCCGGCGCAGTCGCCTGCCGACGTCGCGCTCCTCCAGCAGCTGCTGGCGCTCCTCGGTCTTGATTCGCAGCGAGCCGGCGATCATGTGCGCCAGCTCGGCGGGATCGTCGACGTTGGCCACCGCCATCTGCAGCTCCTCGGGCAGGTAGGGCACCTGCTCGACGATCTGGGTGAAGGTCTGCTGGACGTTGCGGTAGAGCGCCTCCAGCTCGGCCGACGGCTCGAGGACGTCGGGAGCGGCCTCGATCCGCGCAATCAGGTACGGGTCGCGCTGGATCGTCTCGCCGAGCTCGACGCGCTGCCCGCCCTGGACGAGGATCCGCAGGCTGCCGTCCGGGACCTTGAGCATCCGCGCCACGACGCCCGCGACGCCGACGCCATAGAGGTCGTCGGGGCCCGGGTTCTCGACTTCGCTGTCACGCGAGGCGACCATCGCCAGCATCCGGTTGCCGCCCAGCACGTCGTTGACCAGCTCGATCGATCGCTGCTGGCCCACCGCGAGCGGCGTCAGCAGCTCCGGAAACGGCACGCTGTCCTTGAGCGGCAGCACCGGCAGCGCATCGGGCACGCTCGTCCCGACGCGCACCTCCTGCGTGCGCCCGTCGGCCGTCGGGATCTCGATCGTCGGCGTCATCCCCCTAGTCGCCCACCTCGCGGATCGCGATCCGCCGCACATGCGTCTCCGGCCGCGCCAGCGGCACCTCCACCACCAGCACCCCGTCCTCGTAGCTCGCCCGCGCCTGCTCCGCCACGACGTCCGCCCCGAGCTCGACCGCGCGCCGAAAGCGCCCGTGCTCGATCTCGATCTGCTGGTACAGCCGCCCCTCGGCCTGCTCCGCGCGCCGCTCGCCGGCGATCAGCAACTGCCGGCCACGAATCTCGAGCGCCACGTCGGCGATGTCGATTCCCGCCAACTCGGCGCGCACCACCGCCCGCGGCGGGTCGTCGACGTAGTACACGTCGACCGGCGGCGAGAACCCGCGCCCACGCAACCCCGCCCGCTCGAACACGTCGCCGAACAGCTCGTCGATCTCACGCCGCATCCGCTCGAAGTTCGCGAAGAGGTCGCGCTCGGGGCCCACGAGCGAAGCCTAAAGCGTCAGATCTCGTAGACGGCGCCCTCGCGCGCGACCTCGACGGAGCCGTCGAACGCCTCCGCGGCACGTCGAACCGCCTGCTCCTCGTCCAGCTCGTCGGAGATATGCGTCAGCACGACCCGCCCCACGCCGGCGTCGCGACCGTGCTCGCCGGCCTCCTCCGCCGTCAGATGCCCGCGCACCCCCGTTCGCTCCGGCCGCGGCAACGTCGCCTCGACCAGGAACAGGTCCGCCCCGCGCGCGAAGTCGACCAGCTCCTCCGCCGGCCGCGAGTCGGCGCTGAAGGCCAACCGCCCACCGCCGTCGACCGAGCTCACCGACACGGCGTGGGCATCGACGAAATGCGGCATCACCGCGAACGAGAACCGAAACGGCCCCACCTCGACGACCGACCGCGGCGTGTACTCCTCCACGTCGAACGCCTGCTCGACCAGATCGTCGTTGCCCCATGCGCCAACCACCCGACGCAGCGTCTCCCGACCACCCGAGGGCAACACCAGCCGCGGCCGCGCCGGCGAATCCGTCCCCGGCCATGGCGGCACCGGCACCGGCTGCTGCCGCGGCGCATGGATCAGCGCATACGAGTACGGCACCAGGTCGACGAAGTGATCCGCATGCATGTGCGAGACCACCACGGCATCGACGTCGACATAGTCGACGAACTTCCGCAGCTTCCCGAACACCCCGTTCCCGCAATCCAGCAGGACCGTCGCATCCCCCTCCTGCAACAGGTACCCAGAGCACGCCCCGTCCACGTCCTGCCAAGCCGGCGACTTCCCGAGCACCGTCAAACGCATGACGGGACCATATCCCCAGCTACGGTGCTCGCCCGACCTCGCCCCCGCCGATCAACCCCCCGACGCCGCTACCGCCGGCGGGAGACGAATGCCCGAGCAGCGATTCCCAAGCGGAACGGGCATTCGTCTCCCGCCGTGCGGCCACCTACCCCGGCTGCGGAAACGCATACGCAGCCCAAGTCCGCTCGGTCCGAAAGGCGAAGGCCAGCTGCTTCTCCGGCACCAGCCCCCGCTCCGCCGCCCGAAACGTCGGACACGGCCCCCCAAGCTCCAGCGCACACAACTGGTTCTGATGAAAGAAGCAGTCCTCGCACTTCACGCGCTTCGCCTTCTTCGCCATCTCTTGGTCGTCTCTCCTGAGGCCAGTCGGTTTGCCTGCGGTCCGAGAGGCATCGTTACGAAACCTTCACGATGCCGAAGCCCTCGAACCCGCAAATCCCGACTTTTTCGATTGCCCCGAAAATGCAGGGATTTTGCCTTCTCCCCCGCTCTTTGCGATGTTTAGCCGGGGGTGAACTTCGGTCGCACTGCAAACCGCGCGACCGACCGGCTTCAATGCGCCCATGGAGCTCGTCACCGGAGCAACCGGCTACGTCGGCGGCCGCCTCGTCGAGCGGCTGCGCGGCGAGGGCCGACCGGTGCGCGCACTCGCCCGCGACCCCAGCGGACTGACCACCCGCGCGGGCGTCGAGCCCGCGCGCGGCGACCTGCTCAGCGGCGAGGGGCTGCACGCCGCGCTCGACGGTTGCTCGGTCGCCTACTACCTGGTTCATTCGATGGAGACCGCCCGCGACAGCCCGGACGACTTCGCGAGCCGCGACCGCCGAGCCGCCGCGCGCTTCGCCGCCGCCGCGACCGCGGCCGGCATCGAGCGGGTGGTCTACCTGGGCGGCCTTGCGCCGCGGAGCGGAGCGCTCTCGGCGCACCTGGCCTCGCGCATCGAGGTCGAGGAGATCCTGCTTGCGGCGGCTCCCGGCGCGACCGCGTTGCGCGCGTCGCTGGTGATCGGCGCGCGGTCGGCGTCGTTTCGGATCCTCGTGCGGCTCGTCGAGCGCCTGCGCCTGCTGCCGCTGCCCGCTTGGCGCGCCAACGTCACGCGCCCGATCGCCGAGCGCGACGCGATCGAGTTCTTGGCGCGGACGGCGTCGATCCCCGCAACCGCGGGTCGCTCGCTCGACATCGCCGGTCCCGACATGGTGAGCTACGGCGAGATGATCGAGCAGATCGCCGAGCAGATGGGGGTCGGCCGCACACCGATCGGCCTCGGCGTGTCGCTCACTCCGCCGGCGAGCGCCGTCGTCGCCGCCGTCACGGGTCAGCCGCTGGAGCTCGTACGACCGCTGATGGAGAGCCTGGAGGAGGACCTGCTTCCCCGTGACGCCGAGGCCGCGCCGCGCCTCTACGGGATTCGAGCGCTGCCGTTCAGCCGCGCCGTCGAGCGTGCGCTGGCCGACTGGGAGTCGCGCGAGGAGCTGGCCGCCTGGTGAAGGTCGAGCGCTCGGTCCAGATCGCCGCCACGCCGGACCAGATCTACGAGGTCATCATGGACCCCGCCTGCCTCGAGCGCTGGGTGACGATTCACACAGCGCTGGAGGCAGCGCCGGACGGAAGGCTCGAGCGGGGCTCGGAGCTGACACAAAGGCTGCACCTGGCCGGGCGCGGATTCACGGTTCACTGGAAGGTGATCGAGAACCGGCCTGCGCGCAAGGTCGTGTGGGAGGGCAGGGGGCCGCTGCGCTCACATGCCGGCGTGATCTACGAGCTGACCCCGAGCGACGGTGGCACCCGCTTCACCTACACCAACGAGTTCGCGCTCCCCGGCGGTCCGCTGGGACGCTTCGCCGGTCCGGTGGTGCGCCGCGTGACGATGGGCGAGGTCGACAAATCGCTGCAGCGGCTACGCGCTCTGGTCGAGTAACTGGTTGCGCAGCGAGCAATCCGATAGATAAGAACATGGTCCTTCTGGCCGATCGGGCCAGTTGGGTTCGGGTTCATCTGTAACACTGTTCAGATAACGGTCTGACGGGGAACCCCTACCCCGGCCAGGCGAACAACTAGGAGGTTCCCCCAATAGTGACCGACTTCCTGAAGAAGACGCTCAAGGACATCGAGGCTCGCCGACGCGAGCTCGCTCCGCTGGTCGAGGAGTACCGCCAGCTGGAGGAGGCCGCCGCCGCCCTGCAGGGTGTCGACGGCAACGGCGGCGCCGGCCGTTCCGCGGCGGTGCCGTCACGGCCCGCCCGCCGCCGCCGTGCGCCCGGCAGATCGACCGGGACGGGCCGTCGCGGGCGTCCGCGTGGCTCCGGCAAGCGTGCACAGCAGGCGCTCGACCTCGTCGCCGGTCAGCCGGGGATCACGATTCCCGAGCTCGCCAAGGCGATGAAGATCCAGCCGAACTACCTGTACCGGGTGCTGCCTGGCCTCGAGCAGGACGGCAAGGTCAAGAAGAAGGACAAGGGCTGGTACCCGGGCTGACGCTCGGTACGCCCTGAAAGCGAAAGGGCCGGCGCTGCGCGCCGGCCCTCTTTGCTTTACGGCGGGAGCGACGGGCCTAGATCAGCTCCAGCCCCTTGACCGCGTCGCGCTCCTCGATCAGCTCGCCGACCGAGGCGTCGATCCGCTGACGTGAGAACTCGTCGATGTCGAGCCCCTGGACGATCGACCAGCGACCGCCGGAAGTCGTGCAGGGGAAGCTCGAGATGATCCCCTCCTCGACGCCGTAGCTGCCATCGGAGGGGACGGCCATCGATACCCAGTCGCCGTCGGGCGTCCCGTTGACCCAGTCGTGGACGTGGTCGATGGCGGCATTGGCGGCCGAAGCCGCGCTCGACGAGCCGCGCGCCTCGATGATCGCCGCGCCCCGCTTGGCGACGGTGGGAATGAACTCGTCCTCGATCCAGGCTTGGTCGTCGACCGCGTCGGCGACCGTCTGTCCGCCGACCTTCGCGTGGAAGAGGTCGGGGTACTGGGTCGCGGAGTGATTGCCCCAGATCGTCATGTTGGTGAAGTCGGACACCGGCCGGGCGAGCTTGTTGGCGACCTGTGAGATCGCCCGGTTGTGGTCGAGCCGCATCATTGCGGTGAACCGCTCGCGCGGCACGTCGGGCGCGTTCGACATCGCGATCAGCGCGTTGGTGTTGGCCGGGTTGCCGACGACCAGCACCTTGACGTCGTCGGCCGCGTGCTCGTTGATCGCCTGGCCCTGAGGGCGGAAGATGCCGCCGTTGGCCTCGAGCAGGTCGCCCCGCTCCATGCCCTTGGTCCGCGGGCGAGCACCGACCAGCAGTCCGATGTTGGCGCCGTCGAAGGCGCGGGTCGGATCGTCGCTGATGTCGATGTCGGCCAGCAGCGGGAACGCGCAGTCGTCCAGCTCCATCGCCGTTCCCTCGGCCGCCTTGATGGCCTGCGGGATCTCCAGCAGCCGCAGCTCGACGGGAACGTCGGGGCCCAGCAGCTGGCCGCTGGCGATGCGAAAGAGCAGCGCATAGCCGATCTGACCGGCCGCGCCGGTGACGGTTACCTTGACGGGGGTGCTCACGGGTTGATGTCTCCTAGGGTCGGGGCAGTTGGCCGCGACGCCATCGCCTGCTCGAGGCGCTCGTCGATCGCGGCGAGGAATTCCTGAGTCGTCAGGTGCTGCTGGTCGGGCCCGACCAGCAACGCGAGGTCCTTGGTCATCTTGCCGCTCTCGACCGTCTCCACGCAGACCCGCTCGAGCGTCTCGGCGAACTCCGTGACGGCCGGCGTCTCGTCCATCCGGCCGCGTGCGGCGAGCGCTCGCGTCCAGGCGAAGATCGAGGCGATCGGGTTGGTCGAGGTCGGCTTGCCCTGCTGGTGCTGGCGGAAATGCCTGGTGACGGTTCCGTGCGCCGCCTCGGCCTCGACCGTCTTGCCGTCGGGCGTCATCAGCACGCTCGTCATCAGGCCGAGCGAGCCGAAGCCTTGGGCGACGGTGTCCGACTGGACGTCGCCGTCGTAGTTCTTGCACGCCCAGACATATCCCCCCTCCCACTTCAGCGCGGCGGCGACCATGTCGTCGATCAGGCGGTGCTCGTAGGTGATCCCGGCGGCCTCGAAGTCGGTCTTGAACTCACTCTCGTAGATCTCCTCGAAGAGATCCTTGAAGCGACCGTCGTAACGCTTCATGATCGTGTTCTTGGTCGAGAGGTAGACCGGATAGCCGCGCTCGAGGCCATAGCGCATCGATGCGCGCGCGAAGTCGCGGATCGAGTCGTCGAGGTTGTACATCGCCATCGCGACGCCGGCGCCCGGGAAGTCGTAGACGTCGAGCTCGATCGGCTGCGAGCCGTCCTTCGGCGTGTAGGTGAGGGTGAGCGAGCCCTCGCCGGGGACGATCAGGTCGGTCGCGCGGTACTGGTCGCCGAAGGCGTGACGGCCGATGACGATCGGCTTCGTCCAGCCCGGCACGAGCCGCGGGATGTTCGAGATCACGATCGGCTCGCGGAAGATGACCCCGCCGAGGATGTTGCGGATCGTGCCGTTGGGCGAGCGGTACATCTCCTTGAGCCCGAACTCCTCGACGCGCGCCTCGTCGGGCGTGATCGTGGCGCACTTGACACCGACGCCGTGGCGCTTGATCGCGTTCGCGGCGTCGACGGTGATCTGGTCCGCGGTCGCGTCGCGGCTCTCGATCCCGAGGTCGAAGTAGTCCAGCTCGACGTCGAGGTAGGGCAGGATCAGCTGCTCCTTGATGAACGCCCAGATGATCCGGGTCATCTCGTCGCCGTCGAGCTCGACGATCGGGTTCTTGACTTCGATCTTCGCCACCAGGGGTCCCTTCGCTCGCATCGCTGATCGGCGGGCGCAGGTTACTGCCACCATGTATCGAGTGTTCGGCGGCGGATCGATCCAGTTCGCGCGTGTCTTCGGGATCCGCATCGGCGTCGACCCGAGCTGGTTCTTCGTCCTCTTCCTGATCATCTGGTCGCTGTCGGGCTACTACGAGGACCGCTTCCCCGACGGCAGCACCGCCTTCCTCCTGGCGGCGGTGTCGGCGCTGCTGTTCTTCGGCTCGGTGCTCCTGCACGAGCTCGGCCACGCCTTCGAGGCGCGCCGCTCCGGCATCGGCATCACCGGGATCGACCTCTGGATGTTCGGCGGGGTGGCGAAGATGGAGCGTGACTCCAAGAGCGCCGGCGAGGAGTTCCGCGTCGCGATCGCCGGACCGATCGTGACGCTGGCGATCGCGGTCGTCTGCTGGCTGCTCGGCACCGCGCTCGCCGACAGCGGCGCGTCTTCGGAGGCATTGCGCCTCGATGCCGTCCCCGACGACGAGGCGCTCGCGGTGATCGGCTATCTCGGCTTCGTCAACCTCCTGCTGCTGCTGTTCAACCTGATCCCGGGCTTCCCGCTCGACGGCGGCCGGATCGCCCGTGCGATCGCCTGGAAGGTCACCGGAAATCGGACCCGCGCCACGCGCTTCGCGGCGACGCTCGGTCGCGGCTTCGCGTACCTGATGATCGGCGTCGGGATCCTCCTCGTGCTCCAGGGCGCCTTGATCGGTGGGATCTGGCTCGGGATCATCGGCGTCTTCCTCAACCAGGCGGCGCGCGGCGCGATCGCCCAGACCGAGCTGACCGGCCGCATCGAGGGCCTGTCGGTGGCCGACGTCATGGACGCCGAGCCGGTCGCGATCCCAGCCGCCCTGAGCCTCGACCGCGCCTACGACGAGTACTTCCTGCGCTACGGCTGGCCGTGGTTCCCGGTCGTGGAGGCGGACGGGCGGCTCGTCGGCCTCGTCACCGAGCAGAGCGTCGCCGGCCTGCCCGAGGGCGTCCGATCCGGGCGGACGGTGGCGTCGGTGATGGCGAACGACTCCGCGGGCGGCGACAGCTCCTTGCGTGTCGATGCCGACGAGCCGCTCGAGGCGCTGCTCGGACGCGAGGGCCTGGTGCGCCTCGGCGCGCTCATGGCGGTCGACCGCGACGGCCGTCTGCGCGGCATCGTCACCGCCGACCGCGTTCGCCGGGCGCTTCAGACGCCCGCGACCCCGTAGCGCGGCCATCCGTCCGCCAAAATCGAGGCCTCGGAGTTAGGTGAGCCTACCTCCAGCCGCCGGGCGGACTTCCGTTTTCTTGGGATAGGATCCCGCCCCGCTTCGCCCCTCCCCGCCCTATGCCCCAGCACGACGTCCTAGTCATCGGAGCCGGTCTCGCCGGCCAGCGCGCGGCCCTTGCGGCCGCCGAGGGCGGCGCATCGGTCGGGATCATCTCGAAGGTCCATCCGGTCCGCTCGCACTCCAACGCCGCACAGGGCGGCATCAACGCCGCGCTCAACCCCGAGGACTCCTGGGAGTCGCACGCGTTCGACACCGTCAAGGGCTCGGACTACCTCGGCGACCAGGACGCGATCGAGATCATGTGCCGCGAGGCGCCGGAGGAGATCCTCCACCTCGAGCACCTCGGCGTCACCTTCCACCGCAACGAGCAGGGCAAGCTGGGCACGCGCGCCTTCGGCGGCGCCTCGGCTGCCCGCACCTACTACGTCGCCGACATCACCGGCCAGGCGATCCTCCACGTCCTCTACGAGCAGCTGATGAAGTTCAGCGACTCGGTCGAGCGCTTCGAGGAGTGGTTCACCACGGCGCTGGTCAAGGACGACACGGGCCGGATCGCCGGCGCGGTGACGCGCAACATCCGCGACGGCTCGATCGAGCTGTTCACCGCCAAGACCGTGATCCTCGCGACCGGGGGCAACGGCCAGATCTTCGACCCGTCGACCAACGCGCTGATCTGCACCGGCGACGGGATCGCCCAGGCCTACCGCGCCGGCGCGACGCTGATGGACATGGAGATGATCCAGTACCACCCGACGACGCTAGCCGGGATCGGCCTGCTGATCACCGAGGGGGCGCGCGGCGAGGGCGCGCATCTCTACAACGCCAACGGCGAGCGCTTCATGGAGAAGTACGCGCCGAACAAGATGGAGCTCGCCTCGCGCGACGTCGTCTCGCGCGCCGAGCAGACCGAGATCGACGAGGGTCGCGGCTTCCCCGACGGAACCGTCGCGCTCGACATCACGGTCGTCCCCAAGCAGCGGATCCACGAGGCGCTGCGCGAGATCGTGATGGTCGGCCGCGACTTCGCCGGCGTCGACATCACGCGCGAGCCGATCCACATCAAGCCCGGCAACCACTACGTGATGGGCGGCGTCAAGACCAACGTCGACGGCGAGACCGACGTCCCCGGCCTCTACGCCGCCGGCGAGTGCGCCTGCGTCTCGGTCCACGGCGGCAACCGCCTCGGCGCCAACTCACTGCTCGACACACTGATCTTCGGGCGCCGCTCGGGCGCCCACGCCGCCAGGGTCGCGAAGGGCATGTCGATGCCGACCCCCGCCGGCGAGGATCTCGGCCGCGAGCGCGCGATGATCGACGGGATCGTCGGTCGCGACCGCACCGGCCGCCGCGTCTCGGAGATCAGGGCCGAGATGGGCGCGGTGATGGACAAGCACTGCGCGGTCTTCCGCGACGAGCAGGGCCTCAACATCGCGCTGGAGACGGTCAAGCGACTGCGCGAGGAGGCCAAGACGGTCTCGGTCGACGACAAGGGCTCGGTCTTCAACCAGGACGTCCTGGGCGCGCTCGAGCTGCAGTACATGCTCGACAACGCGGAGTGCATCGTCGCCGGCGCGATCGAGCGCAAGGAGAGCCGCGGCGCCCAGTTCCGCACCGACTACCCGGAGCGCAACGACGAGGAGTGGATCAAGCACATCGACCTCGCCGCCGGCGACGACGGCTCGCCCGAGATCTCCTACTCCGAGGTCACGATGACCCAGTGGGAGCCCCAGGAGCGCAAGTACTAACGTGGACAGAGACGCCTAAATGCCCGACTACAAGCTGAAGATCCGTCGCTTCGATCCCGAGTCGGGCGGGGCCGCCTACTGGAGCGAGTACGACGTCCAGGTCGACTCCGAGCGCTCGGTGCTCAAGGGCATCCTCGACGCGCGCGACCGCCAGGACGGCTCGATCGGCATCCGCTGCTCGTGCCAGGCCGCGATCTGCGGCTCCTGCGCGGTGCGGATCAACGGCAAGACCGCGCTCGCCTGCAACACGGCGATCGGCGAGGCGGCCGCGAAGGCCGGCCCCGGCAACCCGATCGTCGTCGAGCCGATGAACAACATGCCGGTGATCAAGGACCTGATCGTCGACATGGACGCGGTCCACTGGAAGAAGGTCCAGCGCGTCGTGCCGTGGCTGCTGCCGGAGGGCCCGCCGCCGGAGCGCGAGCACATCGTGCCCGCCGAGTCGATGATCGACATCACCCAATCGATGGCCTGCATCCAGTGCGGCGCCTGCGTCGGCGCCTGCCTGGCGCTCGAGGTCGACGACGAGTTCGTCGGACCGGCGGCGCTCGCCAAGGCCTACCGCTTCGTCGGCGACCCGCGCGACGGCCAGGAGGCCGAGCGCCTCAAGGACCTCGCCGAGGACCCGCACGGCATGTACGACTGCACGCACTGCTTCGCCTGCATCGAGGTCTGCCCGAAGGACGTCGCGCCGATGAGCCAGATCATGCGCCTGCGTCGCCGCGCCACCAACGACTTCGAGATCAAGGACCGCAACAACGGCTACGGCCACGAGAAGGCGTTCGTCAACATCGTCGAGAAGTACGGAACGCTGCACGAGGCGCAGCTGCTGCCGCGCTCCTTCGGCGACGGCTCGCTGATCAAGGGCCAGACCGAGCCGGGCGCCGTCAGGGAGCTGATCCAGAACCTGCCGACGGTCGTCAACGGCCTCAAGTCGGGCAAGGTCTCGCCGGTCAAGGCGCTCTACCACCACAAGCTGCCGGATCAGCGCAACGTCAAGAAGATCTTCGAGGAGATCGAGTCCAAGGACGAGCGCCTGGAGCTCAACCTCTACATCGTCGCCGAGAACAGCGCCGAGGAGGAGGGAGCGATGGCCGAGGGGAGTCAGGAGTCATGAAGCTCGCTTACTGGCCGGGCTGCGTGTCGCGGGGATTCACCCCCGAGCTGCACGGGTCGATGAACCTCGTCGCGCCGAAGCTCGACCTCGAGCTGGTCGAGCTCGACCGCGCCAACTGCTGCGGCGCCGGCGTGATCGCCGAGCACAACCAGGAGCTCGCCGACACGCTCAACGCGCGCACCTTCGCGATGGCCCAGAACGTCGAGGGCGCCGTCGGCATGATGAACATCTGCTCGACGTGCCAGGGCGCGCAGTCGGAGTGCCAGCAGCGCCTCGACGCCGACAGCGGCTACCGCGACGCGGTCAACTCCAACCTCTCCGCCGAGAACCTCGCGTACCGCCAGCACAGCGAGTGGTGGAACAAGAACTTCCTCTGGCTGCTTGTCGAGGAGATCGGCCTCGACAAGCTGCGCTCGAAGGTCGTGCGCCCGCTCGAGGGGCTGAAGATCGCCCCCTTCTACGGCTGCTACATCGTGCGGCCGACCAAGCGGCTCGGCTACGCCGACCACCCGGAGCGCGACCAGTACCTCGACTACGTCATCGAGGCGCTCGGCGCCGAGCCGGTCGAGTACGCCGGCTCGCACAAGTGCTGCGGGTTCCCGGTCATCACGATGAATCGGACGACGTCGCTGCGCCAGGCGGGCCGCCACCTCGCCGACGCGATCGACGCCGGCGCCGACTGCCTCGTCACGCCATGCCCGCTCTGCCACCTGAACCTCGACCTGCAGCAGCCGGCGGCCGCGCAGTTCGTCGAGCGCGACCTCGACGTCCCGGTCCTCCATCTGCCCCAGATGGTCGGTCTCGCGCTCGGCCTCGAGCCGAAGGCGCTCGGCATGAACAAGCACGTCGTCAAGACGAAGTCGGTCCAGCGCAAGCTGGCGGAGCTCGCCGCTGCCTAAGTCCCGCCGACCACCCAGCCGGATTCCTTTCTTGACACTCCGGCCGCGGTGAGCTCTACTGGTCGCCGTGCGGGGGAATCGGGGGGTCAGAGGCGGCATGCTCGCGGTACTGGCGGGAGCGCTGGCGATCGGAGCGATCTCGCTCGCCGACGGCAGCGACGCCCAGGAGACGACCGCTCAACCGACCGCCGCTCCCGCGAGCGCGGCGACTGAGGCGGCGTCCACCTCCGGCGAGCCGTCGACCGGCTCGCCGGCTTCGCCTACCGTGGCTCCGCCCTCGTCGCTCTCGCTCGACGAGCCCGCCTACGCGTGGAAGCTCGCCGACCTCTCCGGCGGGAAGGCCGAGATCGTCGTGGCCAACGACACGCCGAAGCCGGCTTCGTTCGAGCTCAGGCTCACGCTCGACGGCCTCGCCGCTTCGGGGGAGGACGGCGACCCGCTCGCCGTCGGCGAGGTGCTGCGGATCGCCTCGGGCGCGAAGGCGTCGACGGGCGACTCGGGCGACGGCGACCAGGCGGTCCGGGCCACCGGCACGATCCCGGCCGGCGGCAGCCGAGCCGTGGTGGTCGCGACCGACGCGAAGGTCGCCGCCGGCGTCTACGGCGGCCAGGTCACCGCCTTCTCGAGCGGCGACCGGGGCGTCGTGCGAGCTGCGCTGTCGCTGACCGTCCCGGGGCTCGCAACGGTCACCGCCACGCCGGCCGCGACGAGCCAGACGATGCAGGCCGTGCGCTGGATCCCGTTCCTCGACGAGACGGTCGCGGTCCGGGGCAACTGGATCGCCCTGTCCGACTCCGTCGAGGCGGACGTGTCGAAGGAGGACCTGACGCTCGAGAAGCGCGCCTACCTCGGCGCACTGGCCGGCGACAAGGGCGGCGTCGCGGCGATTCGCTTCGACGACCGCGTAAAGACGCTGCCGTCGGGGCTCGCCGGCATCGAGATCGACACCAAGGGCTTCGACGGCCCCGGCGACTACAAGGGCAAGCTCGATCTGACGCCTTCCGACCCCGCGACCGGCACCCTCGAGCTGACGGTGGTGACCAAGGACTCGATCGTCTGGGCGATCGTCGCCCTGCTGATCGGCCTGGGCGCGGCGCTGGGCGGGCGTCGGCTGCTCGGCGCCCGACAAATCGCGGCCGTCGGCTATCGGGCGACGGAAGCTCACGCCGCCCTGCGGGCGGCACGGCGGCGCTTCCGCCGCAAGGCGCGCGGGCGCTCCTGGCGCGAGCTGGACTCCAGGGCGGACTACGAGGCCCGGGCGCGCAAGCTCCACGACGACCTCGCCAAGGCAGGGGACCGCTCGTTCGACTCGATCCCGGAGGCGGACCGCAAGCTGCTCTCCGCCGAGATCGACAAGCTGCGCGCCCACGCCGACAGCCTCGACTCGCTGCACGAGGCCGCGCTGTCGCTCGAGACCGCGGTCGCCGCCGTCGAGGCGCTGCCGCAGCTGGAGGACGCCCTGCCTGACGGAATGCCGCGCCACCCGGCCTTCGTCGCCGACGCGCGCGACCTGCTCGCGGGCGAGCGGATGACGATCGAGCAGCTCGACGAGCGGGTCTCCGACATCGAGGCGGGCGCCGACCGGATCGACGACTTCCCGGAGCTCCACGAGCGCGTCGCCCGCGCGGTCGAGTGGATGGCCGAGCTGAAGGCCGACCCTCCGCCCGGCGCCGAGGACGAGATCCGCGCGGCCGGCACCCACCTCACCGGCGCCTGGAGCCGGGTATGGCAGGCGCCCAACGCCGAGGCCGCCTTCGACGCCCGCCTGATCGGCGCGCTGTCCGACGCGGTCGGCGAGGTCGCCGGCCTGAAGGCGTGGCAGGAGAACGTCGCGGAGCGCGGCGTCAGGGGCTTCCTCGAGCTCACCGACGACGAGCGTGCCGACGTCATCGCCCCGGCAGCCGCCGCCGTGTCGACCGACCTGCGCGAGCTGACCGTCTGGGGCGGAGGGGGCGACGTGGCGCGTGCGGCGCCGCGGCGCCTCGCCGAGCGGCGCGCCCACTACGCGGCGGCGATCGGCAGCGCCAGCGACTGGATCCTCTTCTTCGGCCTCGCCGCAGCCGTGCTGACCGGACTGATCGCCCTGTACTTCGGCAAGTCGTGGGGCACGCCCACCGACTACCTGACGGCGGTGCTCTGGGGCTTCACGACCACCGCCGCGGTCGACACGCTCGCGACCGCGATGCGAGAGCGGGCGAATCCCGACGGCCTGCTGACGTCGGGCGCCGCGACGAAGGAGCCCTGATCGCCTAAGCGGCGCGCAGCAGGTCGCGAGCGATCAGCAGCTCGGCGAGCTGGACGGCGTTGAGCGCGGCGCCCTTGCGGAGGTTGTCGCCGACCACCCAGAGGTTGAGGCAGCGCTCGTGGGAGGGGTCGCGGCGGATGCGGCCGACGAGGACGTCGTCGTTGCCGGCGGCGTCGATCGCGAGCGGGTAGATGCCGTTGGCGGGGTCGTCGAGGACCTGGAGGCCGGGGGCGGCGGTCAGCAGCTCGCGGCAGTCCTCGGGGGAGAGCGGGTCGCGGGTCTGGACGTTGATCGACTCGGAGTGGCCGGTGTAGACGGGGACGCGGACGCAGGTGGCGGAGATCGCGACGTCGTCGCGACCGAGGATCTTGCGCGTCTCGGCCATCATCTTGCGCTCCTCGGTGGTGTAGTCGTCGCCGTCCTTGAACGACTCGACCTGCGGCATCGCGTTGAAGGCGATCTGGTGCGGGTAGATCTGCGGTTGCGGGGCCTCGGTCGCCTCGAGCACGGCGCGGGTCTGGTCGTGGAGCTCCTCGACGGCGCGCTGGCCGGTGCCCGAGACCGCCTGATAGGTCGAGACCACGAGCCGCTCGATGCCCGCCGCGTCGAGGATCGGCTTCAGCGCGACGACCATCTGCATCGTCGAGCAGTTCGGGTTGGCGACGATGCCGTCGTGGTCGGCGAGCGACTCGGGGTTGACCTCCGAGACGACGAGCGGGACGTCGTCGCTCATCCTCCAGAACGAGGAGTTGTCGACGACGGTGGCGCCCGCCGCCGCGAAGCGGGGGCCCCACTGCTCGCTGACGCCCGACCCGGCGGAGAACAGCGCGAGGTCGAAGCCCTGGATCGCCTCGTCGGAGAGCGCGACCACGGTCAGGTTTCGATCGCCCCAGTCGATCTTGCGACCGGCCGAGCGCTCGGACGCGAACGGCACGACCTCGTCGGCCGGAAACGCGCGCTCTCGCATGATGCCGAGCATCGTCGATCCGACGGCGCCGGTGGCGCCGACCACCGCTACGCGCATCGTCACGCCTCCGTCTTCTCGCCGGGCTTGACGACCGGGCGATGATCGCCCGACACGTCCTCGTGCAGGACGGCGTCGGCGCCGAGGTCGAAGGCGGTGTGCAGCTGGCGAACCGCCTCGGCGACCTGCTCCTCGCGGATCACGCAGGAGATCTTGATCGGCGAGGTGGCGATCATCTCGATGTTGACGCCGGCCTCGCCGAGCACGCTGAAGGTCTTGGCGGCGACGCCGGGATGGCTGCGCATCCCCGCTCCGACGATCGACACCTTCGCCATCGCGCCGTCGCTGGCGATCCCGGCGATCCCGAGGTCGCCGCGGATCGCCTCCAGGGCGTCGAGCGACGCGGTCAGGTCGGCGCGCGGAACGGTGAACGACATGTCGGCGCGCGCGCCCTCGGACTCCGGCTCGTTCTGGATGATCATGTCGACGTTGACGTTCGCCTCGGCGAGCGCGGTCAGCACGCGGCCGGCGATCCCCGGCTCGTCCGGGACGCCGGTGAGGGTGACGCGCGCCTCGTCGGTCGAGTGCGTCACGGCTGTAACAAGTGGTCGCTCCATCGTCTGCTGCTCGCCGACCACGAAGGTACCGGGTCCGTCGTCGAAGCTGGAGCGGCAGTGGATCGGGATGCCGTAGTTGCGTGCGTACTCGACCGAGCGCAGCTGCAGGACCCCGGCGCCCGAGGCGGCCATCTCGAGCATCTCCTCGAAGGAGACGACCGCGAGCTTGCGCGCGTCGGACACGATCCGCGGGTCCGCGCTGAAGACGCCGGGGACGTCGGTGTAGATCTCGCAGACGTCGGCGTCCAGCGCGGCGGCGAGCGCGACGGCGGTGGTGTCGGAGCCGCCGCGTCCGAGCGTCGTGACGTCGTAGGTGTCGGTCGAGACGCCCTGGAAGCCGGCGACGAGGACGATCTTGCCGTCGTCGAGGGCGGCGCTGATGCGATCGGCCTTGACGTCGAGGATGCGCGCCTTGGTGTGTGACGTGTCTGTGACGATGCCCGCCTGCGAGCCGGTCAACGAGATCGCGTCGCGACCGAGGTCGTTGATCGCCATCGCGGCAAGCGCGCAGGAGATCCGCTCGCCGGTCGAGAGCAGCATGTCCATCTCGCGCGGGTGCGGCCGCTCGGAGACCTCGTGCGCCATCGCGAGCAGGTCGTCGGTCGTCTTGCCGCGCGCCGACAGCACCGCGACCACGCGCGCTCCCTCTTCGGCCGCGCGGACGATGCGCAGGGCCGCGTTCTGGATGCGATCCGCGTCGGCGACGGAGGTGCCGCCGAACTTCATCACCACCGTCTGGGTGTCCGACAGGGGGACCGTCATGGCCGCCGCAGGTTAGCGTTCGGCGCTTGCGCGACCGGTTGCCGGACATCGCTCCGTGGAAGCTCGCCCTGGCAGCCGGTCTGGCGCTGTTGCTGGCCGCCGGGATCGTCGCGCTAGCGCTCGGGCTCGGCGCCGACGAGGAGCCGCGCGACGCCGGTGTCGCGACGGTCCGCGACGCGCCCGGCCCGAACGGGTCGACAGGCCGACGCCGGCGCGCGCGCGACACGCGCCCAGGCGCCCAGGTCGCCGCGCTCGCCCGTCGGATGCCGCTCGAGGATCGCGTCGCGCAGCTGTTCCTGCTCGGCTTCCAGGGTCAGGACCTGACGGCGCCGATCTTCACCGAGCTGCGCCGGCGAGGGCTCGGCGGCATCGCGATCGACGCGCTCAACTACGTCTCGAGCGACCAGCTCGCCTCGCTCGCCGGCGAGGCCGGAGCGATCGCGGACCAGGAGGGTCACGTCAGGCCGTGGGTGCTGGCGCCCCAGGAGGGCGGCGAGTTCAACGCCTTCCCCGATCTGCCGCCGGCGACCGCGCCCGCCGAGCTCGACTCGGCGGCGAGCGCCTTCGCGGAGGCGCAGCAGGCGGCCGCGGCGCTCGGCGCCGCCGGGCTCGACGGCCTGCTCGGGCCGACCGTCGACGTGGGCCCACCTGAGGGAGTCGCCGTCGGCGGGCGCTCCTTCTCCGACGATCCTCGCGACGTCGCCGACTACGCGAAGGCGGTGATCGACGCGTACCGCGCCGCGAGCCTGCTGACCGCCCCCGGCCACTTCCCGGGAATCGGCTCCGGAACCGAGGACACGCGCCTCGGCCCGTCGCAGGTCGGGTCAGGCCTCGGACAGCTGCGCGCTCGCGACCTCGTCCCGTTCCGCACGGCGATCCGCGCCGGGGCGCCGGCCATCACGATGAGCAACGGCCTCTACGTGACCGACGACTTCGTGACGCCCGCCAGCATGTCGCCGACGCTGATCGGCGGGCTGCTGCGGCGCGAGCTGGGCTTCCGCGGCGTCGTGATCACCGACGACCTCGCCGACCCGGGCGTCACCGCGCTGACGACGATCCCGCGGGCGTCCGTCGACGCGATCCGCGCCGGCGCCGACCTGCTCTACATCTCCGGTCCGCCGGCGGAGCAGCAGGCCGCCCACGCGGCGGTGCTGAAGGCGGCGCGCAGCGGGACGATCGCGCCCGGCCGGCTCAGGGAGGCGCTGTTGCGCAACCTGTCGGTGAAGCGCAACTACGGGTTGATCGGCGCGAGGTGACCGGAGCGAGGTCCGGCGGGCGCCGCGGCACGGCTCACAGCTCCCGGCGGGCGCGCATCGCGCGACCGAGGGTGATCTCGTCGGCGTACTCGAGGTCGGAGCCGACGGGCAGGCCGCTTGCGAGCCGGGTGACGGTGACGGCGGGGGCGCGCTCGTGGAGGGCGTCGGCGATGTAGAGCGCGGTGGCCTCGCCGGTCGTCGTGGCGTTGGTCGCGACGACGACCTCGCGGACGCCGTTGGACGAGGCGCGCTCGATCAGCTCGGCGAGGTGCAGGTCCTCGGGGTCGATGCCGTCGATCGGCGACAGCGCGCCGCCGAGCACGTGATAGCGACCGCCGAACTCGTTCGTCCGCTCGAGCGAGATGACGTCGCTCGGCTCCTCGACGACGCACAGCACGTGGGCGTCGCGGCGATCGTCCTGGCAGATCCGGCAGAGCGGCTCGGTCGCGAGGTTGAAGCAGGCCTCGCACTCCCCCACCTGCTCCTTGACGTCGCGGATGGCGTCGGCGAGCGCCAGCGCCTCCTCGTCGGACACGCGCAGCAGGTGGAAGGCCATCCGCTGCGCGGTGCGCTGGCCGACGCCGGGAAAGCGCGACAGCTCGGTGATCAGCCGGTTGATCGGCGGTGCGAGCACGGCCCTGCAGCGTAGTCGCGGGGGCGGCCGGTCAGACCGCGCCGGGCGCGGCGCGCGGCCTAGAGGCCGGGCAGGCCCAGCCCGCCGAGGCCACCCGCGCCGCCGAGCCCGCCGGTGGCCGCGCCGATCTTGTCGGCGGCCAGCGCCTGCGCGGCTCGCAGCGCCTCGTTGAGCGCCGCCTGGACCATGTCCTGCAGCAGCTCGACGTCTTCGGGGTCGACGGCGTCGGGATCGATCTTCAGCTCGAGGATCTCCAGCTCGCCGCTGACCTTGACGGTGACCATGCCGCCGCCGGCGCTCGCCTCGACCGACTCGTGCTTGAGGCTCTCCTGCGCCTTGGCCATCTCCTCCTGCATCTGCTGGACCTGGCGCATCATCTGGCTCATGTTCGGCGGCTTGGGCACGGTCAGTCCTCGCTCTGGGGTTCGTCGCTCTCGAAGATCTCCTCGGCGCCGAAGTCGCGCATCAGCCGCTCGGCGAGCTCGTCGGCGGTCAGCGTCGCCGGACCCGCGGCGTCGCGCTCCTCGCCGAGCTCGAAGGCGACGGCGATCGCGTGGCCGCCGAGGCTGCGCAGCGCGCCGCTGACCAGCTCGCGGTTGGCCTCGGCCTTCTTCTTCGAGAACGCGGCGTCGGCTGGGAACTGGATCGTCAGGCGGCCGCCGTCGAGCGCCGTCGGCACGGCCTCGGCGAGCAGCGCGGCGACCATGCCGTTCTGCTCGCGGATCGCGTCGGCGACCGCCGGCCAGAGGGTTACGACGCGCTCTAGGTCGAGCGCGCTCGCCGACTCCGCGGGCGCTGGTGGCGCCGACTCGGCGGGCTCGACCGCGGGCTCGTCGACCGCGGCAGCGGCGCCGGAGGCCGTCACCGCCACGCGGGCGGGTTGCTGTGGATGGGGCGGCGGCGCCTGCGCCGGGGCGACGGGGGGCGGCTCGGCCGCCCGCGGCGGCTCGGTAGGCGGCGACGTCGGCTCCGGTCGTGCCGCGACGGGGTCGGCGCGGTTCGGCTCGGCGGGCGCGGGCGCGGGCGGCACCGACGGCTGAGGCATCGCCGGCGCGGCGGCCGGCTGGGCGGGCACCGGGCCGGCGTCGCCGGCGAGCGCCGCCTCGAGGCGATCGATGCGGTGCATCAGCGCCTGAAGCGACTGGTCGGAGCGGGGCTGTGTGGCCTTCAGCAGCGCCAGCTCGAGCTGGAGGCGCGGCTCGGAGCCGTCCTTGACGGCGGCCAGCGCGGCCGCGAGCAGGTCGATCGCGCGCAGGACGTCGGCCTGCGCCAGGCGCTCGGCCTGGCCGGCGAGGCGATCGGTGTGCTCGGCGGTGACGGCGAAGGAGTCGGGCACCTCGCCCATCGTCTGGACGACGTAGAGGTGGCGCAGGTGGGCTGAGAGGTCGCGCATGAACTGCGCCTCGTCGCGGCCGGAGTCGGTCAGCTTCTGGACGGCGAGCAGGGCGGCGCGGGGGTCGCCGGCGGCGAGCGTCTCGGCGGTCTCGAGGATCAGCTGAGCGTCGGCGACGCCGAGGTTGGCGAGCACGTCGTCGAGCTCGACGTCCTTGCCGCCGTAGGTGACGAGCTGCTCGAGCGTTCCGAGCGCGTCGCGGAAGCTGCCGGAGGCCTTGCGAGCGATCATCCCGACGGCGGGATCGGGAATCGCGATCTCCTCCTCGGCGGCGACGCGGCGCAGCACGCTGGCGATCTGCTCGAGCGACGGCCGCTGGAAGTCGAAGCGGTGACAGCGGTCGACGATCGTCGCCGGCACCTTGTGCGCCTCGGTCGTCGCGAGCACGAAGACGACGTGCGGCGGCGGCTCCTCGAGCGTCTTGAGGAAGGCGTTCCAGGCCGCTGGGGACAGCATGTGCGCCTCGTCGAGGATGTAGACGCGCTTGGCGCCGCCCATCGGCGCCAGGCCGACGTTCTCGCGCAGCTCGCGGATGTCGTCGACCGAGTTGTTCGAGGCGGCGTCCATCTCCACGACGTCGAGCGAGCTGCCGGTCATGATCGCCCGCGCGGTCTGGCTGTCGGGGTCGAAGTCGGCCTTCGGTCCGCCCTCGGCGTTCAGCGCGCAGGCGAGCAGCTTGGCCGTGCTCGTCTTGCCGGTGCCGCGCGAGCCGACGAACAGGTAGGCGTGGTGGACCTTGTCGAGCTCGATCGCGTTGCGCAGCGTGCGAACGACGCTCTCCTGGCCTACGACCGCGTCGAAGGTCCTCGGGCGGTGGCGGCGGTAGAGGGACAGCATCGGCTGGCCCATGGTACCCACCGCACGGACAGCGGCGGGCGCCTTGTCCCTAAGCGCCGCGCGAGCGCTTCGCGAGCTCGACGGTGGCGGCGCGCAAGCCGTCGGGAGCGGTCGCCGGCTCGGCGAATCCGACCCGTGCGAGCGCCCGGCCGCGGGGGGTGTGGACGTCGAGGTCGAGGCCGTAGCGGTCGGCGCGCAGGCAGGTCGCCGCCGTCGCGTCGGTGTGACCGGCGATCGCGCGCGCCATGGCGAGCAGCGCGTCGGCGTGGTCCTCGTTGAGGTGCTCGACGGCGAACGCGGCCTGCGGCGCCACGGGATCGGGCTCGGCCGCGACGTAGCGGTCGAGGTCGGTGCTCGCCATCCGCCCGAAGCCGCCGACCCAGCGGATCTGCTCGATCCGCAGGACCCAGAAGGTGAAGTCGTCCCACTCGGTGAACGACTCGCCCGAGCTGACCGCCGCGTGGTAGGCCGCACGGGCCGCGTCGAGCTCCTCGCCGACGGGCTGCTCGACGCGGCCGGCGAGCGTGACGCGGCCGACGTCGGAGGGATCCTCGCCGTCGGGAACGGGCGCCGACACCGCGAGGCTGGCGCGCTGGTCCTCGGCGAGGTTGCGGCCGTGCAGCGCGAGCCGCGATACGCAGAGGACGGGCGTGCCGTCGTCGAGCTGGCCGTAGGTGACGACAGACGCCCAGGGGTCGCCGGCGGACGTGAGCGAGGCGAGCGTGCCGACGATCGTCCCGGAGACGATCGTGCGGGCCTCCTCGGCGGCGCTCGGCCGGCGCGCCGGGGCGACCTCGACGAGGGGGTCGAGCGGCATCGGGAAGTCGATTGCCGCCGAGTCGTCGGTCACGGCATGAGGGTTCTTGGAAGGCACTTTCGCGCCCATCGCGGCTTCGGCCATGGCCGGGATTGATACCAGAAGTCAGGCGCGCCTCTTAGGCGCGCCTAACTCCCGACGATCGAAAGGTGGACCGTGCACCCGTCGTCGAAAACGGTCCTTCGGGCGTGCCCGCCATTCGTCGGCTCCGGCCAGGTTTGTCCGCGACGCATGAGCGGCTCCGCTTAAGGCTGCTTCCTTCCGGACCTGACCTGGTTCGCGATCGCTCACCGCACGGGACCCGGCCATCGACGCCTTCGACTGGCGTACTGACCCCAAAGGCCGAGCCCTCGAACGGGAATTCGGCCCCGCTAGAGCGGATTGCGGGTGCAGGGCACCGCTACCTCCCCGCCTAGCACGGTCCATCGTCGATCCTAGCCGGCCGGCCGTTCCACCGCTCCCGCGCGCGTGCACGAGGCACCCCCGCTCGCGCGGCGCGCCTGCGCTCATCCGCCTAGAATCGTCCGCTCCCGGGCGCGTAGCTCAGTGGGAGAGCGCTCGCTTCACACGCGAGAGGTCGGTGGTTCGAAACCACCCGCGCCCATCCGGTAATCGTTGATCAGCACTGCGATTGCGGGTCCCGGGCCAGGTGTAGTCGAATCATCGACCGACAGACGGACGGCCTCCCGCCCCTGTTACCCCCGAAACCCACGGTGATGACGTGGCCTCGAGATGGAGCGCCAGCGAGCGTTTGCGTCGCAAGCAAGCGGCTGCTAGCTCAGTTAGTCGTCGCCGATCCCGACCAGCGGTAGGCCGATGCCGCGACCTCGCACCGGCGGTACCCGCACCGCGAAGCTCGCCGACGGTCGCGTCGCCTGCTACGCGCGCTTCACCGACCAGTATGGACAGCGTCGCGAGGAGTGCGTGGGCTACGACCTCACCGATGTCCAGGCGCGCGCTGAGCTGCAGGCCCTACTCGACGCGGTGAGCAAAGGAACCTACGTGCCGCCAGAGCGGCGCGAACCCGACCGGGCAGCGAGCCTGGACACCTTCCCAGGCGTCATGAGCGACTGGCTCAGAGAGCAGGGCGTCGAATGGGACGACGAAGGACAGTTCGTCATGTTCGCTAATCGCGCCAACCCTCCGAACGAGGGTGATGGCCTGAGCGAGAGCACTCAGCGCGATCTCTTCTGGCGTTGCCAGAACCACCTGCGGCCGTTCTTTCGTAACTGCCAGCCGCGGGAGATCGACGCCCGGCTGATCGACCACTACCGCAACGATCGCCTCGCGACCGGCCTGTCCGCCTCATCGATCAACAAGACGATCAACACCCTCGCCGCGATCCTCGATCTCGCCGAGGACTACCGCCTGCTGGGCGAGCGGGGCAACCCGGCTCACGGCAAGCGGCGCAAGGCGAAGGAGAGCAAGGTCGAGCGCGATCGCCGACGACTGAGGTCGTGGATGGACTACGACCCGCTGACGATCCTGCTCGAGGCGGCTCGCGACTTGGACACGCACTCCAACCGTTACCCCAACCTGGGGCGCCTGCCGATGATCGCCACCTATTTCCTCGCCGGGCCACGCACCGCCGAGCTGGCGCTCGCCGACCGGCGCGACCTCGACCTCCTGCGAGCGACGCTCGACATCGGCCGAAAGACGCCAGCAGGTCTTCGCGGCGTGTTCCTCGTCCCCTACCTGCTCAACATCGTTGCCGAGTGGTTCGAGCGCTCACCGTTCCAGAACCCGTCCATGCCCCTCTATCCCACCTATGCCGGCAATCGCCGCAATGGGAACAACGTGCGTAGTCGGATCTTCCGGCCATGCATCCGTCGCGCCCACCAGATCCTCGCTGAAGCGCACGAGGCCGGTAAGCCGCGCCTGCGACCGGACGGGACACCCGTTGAGCTGCCAGACCGGATCGTGCCTTACTCGGGACGAAGAACCGCCGTCAGCTTCATGGTCGAGGCGGGGTGGGACATCGGCACGATCCAGGAGCAGATCGGCCACACCGACAGCCAGCTGACGATGAGCATCTACCGACAGCGGCGCCACCGCCCGAAGGATCCGCGGGTCGTCGCGCTGATGAAGGACCCACGTGTGCCGGCTACCTAGCTGAGCTTCCTGCAGAGGCCTTCGGCGGCTCAAGCGGATCTATCCAGGGCCTCGCCGTGTCGTGCGGATTAGATGATTCTTGGCTAGCCCTCCGGCCATAACGAGATCATGTCGACAGCATGATTGAGCGGGAAGGATTCGAGACGGCGGACGCAGGCCGTGGTGACGAGCCGTTGCTCGGTCTAAGCGGTCGCGCGCGCGACCTGCTTCGGATTCTGGACGACAAGGGGGCTGCTGCGTCGCTTTACATCGGGGCGCTGCGGGTACTGGCTGACGGCGCCAATCCGGCAGGCGTGCGTCAGGCGGCGTACGCCCTCCGCGAGTTGATCGACGAGCTGGAGAAGGCAGCGGGCCTCGAGCTGAAAGGTCGCCAGCTGGGAGAGCGAGTACGACAGCTTTGTGATGAGTGGCGACGTACCCCACGAATGGCGGACGGCGCGATTAGTTCCGGTGCTCCGGGAATAGCGACATCGCTTGACGAGTTCTTCGACTGGTACGAGGCCGAGCTGCCAACGAGACGAGGCCGAGCCCACATGACGCTCCGTGGCTTGGACCCCGCACAGAGGGATCCTCCGCCAGTTGTCCGCGACGCCCGGGCAAAGTCGCTCATGCGGTTCCGCGACGACTTCAACAACATCCTTCACGGCCACTACTCGCCAAGCGCCGCAGAGTTTCGAACGCAGCACATCGACAGCTTCGAGACTTTCCTACTTGACTGGTTTCGTCCTCGCACATTCGCCGATTTCGACGCAATCGACAAGCTCCTCGAGGACGGGCCACCTAGTGGGTGATCTAGACCGGGACCGTGCGTTGAAGCTGATTCGTGCCAGCCCCGCCAACCACGAGTACTTCTTCGAGAATCTAGACGATCCGGGATGGCTTGAATTCCTCGTCGCCGCACAGTTCTTTCGCAAACCGCCCGACCCCGTGCGTGGAGACGATTGGATTCGCTTCCCCAGTTGGTCGGAGTCGCGCTACTTGGTAAGGGTCGCCGAGCGCGCGCCTGAACAGGTAGCGCAGATCGCTGAGCGCATTCCGCCTACTGAGAACCCCCGCGTGCATGAGGACATCATCTCCATCGCGACACGCCTCCCAGGCAAACTTGCATCACAGTTAGCGCGCCGCGAGGCGCACTGGATGGATACCTATACGGGCCATCTGATGTCTCTTCCAACCGCAGCCGGAGACCTCATTGCTCACCTCGGCCGCGAACGTGAGGTCGACGCTGCATTCACTCTCGCCCGCCCTCTGCTGGCCATCGTCCCAGCTGATAACGCCGCTACCTCCAGCGTCCGCGGATCCGCGACTTCGCGGATCCGCCTTTGGAACTACGGGCAGATCTTGGAGAAGGCGTGGCCGGCTCTATTGGAAGCTGACCACAAGAGCGCCTTCCGTTTCCTCATCGATCGCCTCGCGGACGTGGTCGATATCGCGTTCGCGGACGACAACGAAGATCTGACGTCGATCTGGCGTCCTGCAGTCGAGGACGACGCCCAGAACGTCGGAGACAGTCTGCTCGACACCCTAGTCGACGCGATTCGAGACCACGCGCTTGATATGGCCAAGACACCACAAGGCCTGGTGTCTACCCTCGCAGTACTCGCGGAACGGCCCGGCCCGCTGTTTGTGCGGATAGGCCTACACCTCGTGCGCGAGCACGGAGGGGCCGATGACGTACACGTCGCCCTCGCAGACAGAACACTCGTCCTAGACGAGGCTGTGTGGCACGAGTACGGCGAGCTTCTTCGTGCCCGCTACGCCGACCTGACAGCACCACAGCGGACGGCAATCCTCGATCTGATCAAAGATGGACCGGGCCTAGAACTAACGCCGGCGCGAGCGGCTAACGGCGTGACGGAGGCCGACTTGGTGCGCCGGGCACAGTACTGGCGCCTCAAGCGCTACTCCCTGATCTCGGCGTTCCTCGACGGAACCGCCAAAGATGACTATGAGGGTCTACGCGACGAGCTGGGCGAGCCCGAGCACCCCACGTTCAATAGCTACACCTCTTCCTGGACTGGCCCTACTTCGCCCTTTAGCTCCGACGAGCTACACGCCTTGGGCCCTCGTGGCGTGGCCAGCACGCTGCAACAATGGCGATCGACCGGTGGGTCGGAGGATCCGTCGCCTGAGGGATTGTCCCGGGTTCTGGCTACGGTGGTGACTAGCGAGGCCGCTGGCTTCGCATCTGCGGCACGTGAGTTCGCTGGCCTCGACGCCACCTACGTTCGCAGCGTTCTCAGCGGCCTTGCCACAGCTGTGAAGGACGGGGTCACGTTCCAATGGGATCCCGTTCTTGACCTCTGCGAGTGGGCCGTAGCCCAGCCACGAAGCGATGACGACAAGGGCAGAGACTGGGACAGCGATCCTCACTGGGGCTGGGCACGCAGGCAGGTCGCCGAACTTCTGTCACACGGGTTCTCCGAGAGCTCGGCACAGATCCCGATCACCGAACGCGTCCGAGTGTGGAACCTACTGGACGTGCTCTCCGACGACCCGGACCCGACACCAGAGAGCGAGCGACGTCTTGGTGGCGACAACATGGATCCCGCCACATTTTCGATCAACACAGTTCGTGGCGAGTCGCTGCACACTGTGGTTCGCTACGCATTTTGGGTCGAGCGGTCCCTGCACGAGAAGGGGCGCTTCGACGGAATCAGATCCATACCCGAGGTCGAGGCTCTGCTGGATCGACGTCTGGACCTTGACATCGACTCATCGCTCGCAATCCGTTCCGTCTATGGCCGATGGTTTGCCCAGTTCGTGCGAATGGATGCTCACTGGGCACGCGTTCTAGCGCCGCGCATCTTCCCGTCGTCGCCAGACCTAGGCGCTTACTTCGAGGCGGCGTGGAGCGCATACATCACCTTCACACCAGCGTGGAACGACGTCTTCGAGGTCTTACGCGACGCTTATCGACTCGCCATCGATCGCCTCGCTGAAGAGAGTGGGAGATCTGCGTTCGGCGGAGATCCTCGTGAGCGGCTGGGTGATCACCTTTTCGCGTACCGAGTCATCGGCTTGGATAGCGATGACCTCTTTGGCCTCTTCTGGCGCACTTCGACGCCCGCCCAGCAAGAACACGTCATAAGACGTGCAGGCTGGACGCTCTCGCACAAGAGCACCAAGACGCCTGCCCCGGACGTACTCAAACGAATCGCGCAAACCTGGGAGTGGGTCCTAGAGCACTCGAGTACTGGCGAGAGAGAGCCGCTTGCCAGCTTCGGCGCATGGCTCGGAGCACCAAGCCTCGACAGCAGATGGTTGCTGACCCAGGCCCGGCAGGTGCTCGATCTCGGCGTCTACTTGGAACCAGACTTCACCGTGTATGAGGCGTTGCCTCGCCTCGCGTCCGATCACCCTGGAGAGGTAGTAGAAGTGCTTCGGCTGATGGTCATGACCGATCCAGAGGGCTGGTCTCTACATGGCTCAACCGACGAGGTACGGGAAGCCCTCTCGACCATATTGGCGACGAATGACTCCGATGTCCGTGCGCAGGCAGAGGCACTTGTCCATCTCCTCGGAGCTCGAGGCATGACGATGTTCCGTGACTTAGTCTCCCCCGACTAGACGTCCCGTTCGGCACGGTCGGTCCGCCCTCTGGGCCGCGACATTCCGGTGGCAACCTACGAATCCTTCCGACGAACCTCACGGAACAGCTCGGAGTCCCAGAGGGCCTCAAACTCAGTTCGCCATATCTCCGCCTCCGAGGGCCGGATGCGCGTCATGCGAACCGGCCCGTTGCCGAACGTCGATGGTGATCCACCAACCGACAGACCTCCCCCCTCCCAGAGGTAGACGCGCTCGTGGATGCGTTTTCCGCTGGAGCGGTAGCGCGCTTGAACGTGGGGGGCGATCCAAGGAATCTCATCCTTGGCGATCTTCCCTGTCAGGACTCGTACTGGCACGGGCACCTTGTCAAGCAGCCGCCACTCCGCTGCGTGCTGTCCGAAGTACTGGTCCCGAACGAGTAGCTCCCCGCGAGCGCGCTCGAGATGGGCAGCAAGACGCTCCAGCGCGGTCTGACGATCAGCAATGACCCGCGCCTGAGCGCCGTTCTGGATGACGCCCTCGATTGTCGCCGTGAGCTCGTCGGCACGCGCTAGGCGGTGATCCAGCTCTGGCGGCGGGTCGGTGACGCCACTCACAACTGGCGGCTGCTCATGCCCATTGACGACTAGCGTCATGTGGACGCTCTCCACGATCCCGTAAGGCCCGCTCTTGTCCAACAGCTCGCCATCGAGCGTCTGGAGTAGAAGCTCATGCGCAACGCTGCGGCCCAGGGTCGGCAAGCTGATAGCCGCCTTGCCCGCCTCCTCTACCTCGGACGTATCCAGATCCTCTATCCGGATACGCGTCGAGGAGACGACCTCATCGCGAAGGTACTCGAGGTGGGTCAGTTCGAGGTCCGCCATGCCGATTCGGGCTGGCTCCCAGCCGAGGTCGACGACGAACGCTGTGAAGTCGCCGTTGCCGTGAGCGGTCCTTATCCATGCCCGTCTCTCAGCCCGTCCAACGAGGAGACCGACGGGCGTCGCACGAGCCTCTGGGACAGCCGGAGGAGTGAGATGAATGCCCGTCAGATCAACACTCGGATTGAACAGCGGTTGGCCGTCAAGCTCCATCGAGCGCGGCTCGCGTAGCGGCCCAGGGTCACGTCCACGCCACAAGAGCGCCTGCGCGGGGCGTTGAAGGCCGGCCAGCATGGAGCCAGCGGGGGCGTCGGTGTTGGGCAGCGCTCGGATCATTGCATCGGGAGGCTCCAGGAGGGCGGAAATGGATGGAACAGCGCCGGCAGCGGGTAAAGCGACGACGCCGTTCCTCTTGGTGCTACCGGCGATGCGAACTTGGAGCGTCTCGAACCATGCCTCGCCTGCCGAAAGGTCCATGACGGTCCGAGCGAACAGCCAGCCGTCGCCGTCCGTGCAACACATCGGGGGCAGTGGCGTCTCGATCTCCGTCAAGGGCCCACTGGACTCTTGCCGCCGCCACTTCGCCCAAGCGGTGTCCCCGCATGCGGTCGGCACGACCAACAGAGTGCCGTGACGCAGGCACCACCTACCGGGCTCGTCTTGGTCGGGAACCGCACAGACTGAGAGGACCACGTTCTCGTCGGTCTGTGTTCCAAAGAGCTGGTGCAGTGCGTCCGCCACGGCCCCAGAATGTCACGCGATGAGGATCAAGCCGCTCCGACCGCCCCCTTCGCTGACGATTGCGCCGACCTGGCGCGAGCTCTACGAGGCTCGGTCCTTCGCGCAGCGGGAGCTCGTCACCGACAGCACTCTTCGCTCAGCCGCCAAAGCTCGTGACATGTCGCTCGGGTTTGGGCAAGAGGCGCTGGAGGATCTCGATCAAGCCGGCGCCCTGCGCTCAGTCGCGTTCTCGCTCATCGGATACTGGACTGGTTTCACCACGCCGTCGGTTCCTTCCGACGAGCTTCGGTTTGCAGACGAGAGTGAGGCGCGGTCGTGGAAAGAGCACCGGTGGGAGCACGACCTCGAGCCGGGGCTTCCGAACGTCACCGCTCTCTACAGCCCGTGGCAGCTTCTCCACGTCGATGATGTGCTCGACGGAACGGGCGCCGATATTGCTTTGGAGACGTTGCTCCTTGACGACAAGGAGCGAGATCAACAGTTGGATGCTCTCAGGGGATGGGCAGAGCACCAAGATGAGACGTGGCGGGAACCCGATGCCAGCTGGACACCGCTGATGAAGCTACTTGTAGGCGCCCAGAACCGATACTGGCCGGATGTCAGCAACCGAATGTCGATCCTGCCCAAGCCAGACGGTGAGGGATACGTACGCGCCGGCCCCTCACCGGAGGAGACGAGTGCCCGAGGTCTTCTCGGATTCCTCGGCTGCTCTGAGGACGAGGTGCTCGCGGCGTACCACTTTCTCGTCGAGCGCGGCCTAGACAGAGATCCGCGAGATGGACTGACCCTTCTTCGACGCGCGCGCCCGCGCGCGTTTCATTTGCGCTGGCATGGTCTTCCTCGCCGTGCACAAGACAACTTTGATGCAGCTGAGATGCTGCGCCTGTTCCTTGTCGAGCTGACAAACGAACAGCCGCCCCGAGTTGAGGCATGGCCGCTAGATGGTCGACAGCAGGAGCGCGCGGCGCTGTACGACCGAGGTCCCAGCGCACGATGGACCAGGAGCGAGGTGAAGCAAGAGCTTCTGGTAGCCGAGCTCTATCCGCATGGAGTACACATCATCGGCGAGGGACCCAGTGAGGGACTCGTTGTCGAGCGATTGATCACCCACCTGCTGGGCCCGGACGCGCTGGCCCGGCTGGAGTTTTTCGATCTGGGCGGCTCAGGTGCTGCCAAGTGGGTGAAGCCATTGGCGCAGGCCTTCGACCAGTACGCCATCCGTGCGCTGGTCATTGTGGATCACGAGGGACAAATGGCTGAGTACATGAACGCGGCTGTACAGCGCGGCGACATCGCTGCGGCGGATCTCTGTCTCTTCGATGACAGCTTGGAGGCATCGAACGCAGACGTCCAAGAGCTTCTCGACCTAGCCCGCAAGGTCGGCAACAGCCTGGTCGATGACCCGGCGACTATCGCGTTTGATCTCAGTGCCGAGGAGCTCGAAAGAGTCCACGCGGATCGACGTGGCCGTTCCTCACGAGGTGATCGCCCTGGGCTCGCCGACACCATGCTGCGCGAGATCAGAAGCCGCACCAACGGCGCGCTCGATATCGACAAGCTCGATTTCGTCGAGGCGCTCGCCGACTTCATGATCGAGGAGCTTGAGGCCGCTGGACGCGCCGACATCGAGGAGCTGAAGCGCCGTCGCCCGATCATCGGCTTCACGATCGATCGCGTCGCGGAAGCCATCAACCGACCGCGGCCAGCGGGATCAAACCCCTAGAGGCGCGAGCACCTCCTGACCTCCGCGGTACCAAGCCAGACGTTCCCTAGGAGCTTTTGAGACCTTGTGTCGGTGGATCGGACCACATGGCAACAGCTCGAGGCTGGGTGGCTAAGCGCCTTGGCGGATGCGGGCTATACGCAGAACGACGCGCGTCTATATCTCCTCGCCGGCATCCCAGCCTCATCAGGGCGCAGTGCGATGTGGTTCGAGCCGGGGTCCACTGTGTACCGAACGCCCGAGACGCCTTTCGACCCAGACCAACTTCGGGACATCAACGATCCGCGTACTCGGCGACTTCATCGTGTATGCGCCTTTTTCGCCGAGCGGATCCCAGTGGTGATCGCCAAGATGCGCCACGAGCTGGAACATGCCCGTCAATGGGATAGGGGTGGGAAGCCGGTATTCCAACTCTACGAGCACGTCTATGAGCTGGGATCGGTCCTATTCGGTGGGCTGCCGCAGTCCGGTCGCTTCTACGGGTTGGTGCCAGCGGAGCAAGACGCCAACGCGGCCGCCGCCCGCTTTGCACAGTCGCACCTCTCACCGGGGACGATCGCGGCCGAGATCGCCGGCGACCAATCCAACCTGTTCCGATCGCCCTCAGTGGCTGACCCGCTCAGCCTCCTCAACCGGATGGTGGGGTTCGCCGCTATCTGGCCAACAACGTTCGAGCAGGTGCTCCGCGATGCAGGCGAATCGCTGGCCGGTGTGCTCCCGCTCGAAGCCCGGACCCTTTGGCGCGATCTTGAGGCAGACCGGGTCTTTCAGGACCTCTGCCGTGACGTCGCGGTGGCCAGTCCCAGTGCCACCAGCCTCGCCGGTCTGTCCCAAGACGCCGTCCGAGATACATGGCTACACCTGTCCGCCGCAGTCGAGGCCGCAACAGCCCGAGCCGCCTCAGGAGTGTCGGCTTAGTACTTCATCACGGTGGTCGCAGGGCCGACGGACGGGCTGGACGATGCGGAACTCCTGCTACCAGACAGCTCGCTCGCCTAGCGCGGCGTGGAGGCGTTCGTCGGCTGTGACGAGCGGCAGGTCGGTCGTCAGCGCGGTTGCCGCGATAATCCGGTCGAAGGGGTCGGGGACGGCGTCTCTGGAGATCGCCGCCATCGCGTCGATCACCCTGAGGTCGAGGGGCACGACGGTGAACGCGTCGCCGTCCACGATCGACCGTGCGTCTTCGATGACCTGCGCCGGGCGACGGCCGGAGTCCACGAGATAGCGAAGGTCTAGGAACGACCCGATGGACACGTGAACGGCGCTTGCGCCCAACGCCTCGGCGATGCTTCGAGCGGCGTTTCTGGACCGATCGGGCAGCGTGCCGTCAAGCATCCAGAGCAGCGCATGGGTGTCGGCTACCACCCCGGCCACGGGTGCGTCAGCTACTCGGCCTTGCCGAGCAGGGCCTCCCGCCGAGCGGCCTTGATGTCCTCGATCTCAACCGACGGATACCTGCCGGCGAGCGCTCCGAACGGCCAGGGCTGATCCTGGGCCGGACCGGACAGCTTGGGCAGGACATCGACGGCCTCACCGACCTTGAGCTCGATCGCGTCGGCGGGCGGAACCTCTACGACAGTGGTGCCGTCCGAGCGCTTCTCAACGACTTTGGCCATGACCCAAGAGTACCTCTCCCCCGCCGACGTTTCGGGGGCCGGGAAGCATCGACCCCCTAAATCCAGGCCAATCGGGGCCAATCCGGGGTAATCCGGCTCGGCGCGCAACAGGCCCGGATGCCGCTTCCCACCTGATATTTTGCCTTCTTCCCTATGGACATACCTTTCGCTTCACACGCGAGAGGTCGGTGGTTCGAAACCACCCGCGCCCATCCTTCGGAACCGGCTTTGCAGAGCCTTTCCCGCTGGTGGCCCGAAATCGCTCAGAGCCCAGATCCGGGCGGTGGGCTGAAATGGGCAGCTTGGTAGGCGTTCTGATGAAACGCCGCCGTCGCCCCATGAAGAGGCATGCCGACCTTGCCCGCCAGAGCAAGAGCTAGAATTGCTGCTGTGAACGAGCCTGCTCACGTAACCCTCAGCGGTGCGGTCAATGGTCGTTACCTAGTCACTGAGAAGCGGCCAGACGGCGAGCTGACGCTGGTGTCCGACACCTCGATCAGCGCGATCCGCGAGCGGCAGGGAACCAAGCCGATGAGCGCCGACGAGCTCGACGCGACCTTCGGTGAGCTGCCCACCGACGACGAGGGCTAGTCCGTGGCAGATGGGGCAGGGGGCGTCCGCTTTGCGGTGCGGATCGACTCGACCGTATTGGACGAGGATCTGGCCCACGCCACCGATGCGGGCCGAACTGCGATCGAGCGAGCACTCGCCGAGGTTGCTGACGATGGCGTGCCCTACCTCTGGCTCAAGCGATGCCAGGCCGAAGGACGCGACGGCACGCGGCTACCTGGCTGCGTGCAAGACGCTGCTCTTGCTCGCGGCGGGCGAGCGCCATCCGACTCAGCCCCGGCGGCCGCGCGTCTACCAAGTCGCCCACGCCCGCCTAGAGAGCAGTAGCCGCCCGCCATGGGATTGACCCACCTCGAGAGCGCGATCGGATCGCAGCCAGTCGAACTCGAACGGCTCCTGACGCAGGACTTGGGTCCGTTCGCGGCCCGCCTTCACGGACGACGACGAGTTTGGCTGGTCGGAACCGGCACGAGCCAACACGCGGCCGAGATGGGCGCTCTTCTCTTCGCCGAAGCTGGTCTAGACGCCCGCTGGTCCGGTTCGTTTGAGTTCGCCCGCATCGCCTTCAAGGCAGATTCCGACGATGCGGTGATCGTGATATCGCAGTCAGCGCGCACTGCCTTCGCAGTAGCGGCACGCCAAGCTGCGATCGCGTCGGGTGCCGAGGTGCTTTCGATCACCGGCGTCGGGGGCGGCTGGCCAGAAGCGATTGAGACCGTCGCGATGGAGCAGTCGCACACCTACACGGTGAGCTTCACCGCAGCGCTGATGGTCCTATGCCGTCTCGCCCACGAACTAGGGACGGACGGGCTCTCGCAGCGCGAGCTTGAACGAGCAACCGCGCGTGTCCGCGACATCGTCTCATCGACTGACGAACTCGCCGTCGAGCTACCCGATCGTGCAATCGTGCTCGCGGGGAATGGCGCTGGAGCCATAACGGCACGCGAAGGCGCGCTAAAGCTTCGCGAGGCCGCACGGGTGCTCGCCGAGGGATACGGCGGCGAGTACCTCCTCCACGGCCACGCCGTTCCTCTGCAAGCCGGCGACACCTTGATCCTCATCAATCCCACCGCCGATTCCGATGGACTGCTTCCCTCTATTGGGAAGGCAGCTCAGGCGGAGGGGATCGTCGTCGCCGACCTCGCGGAACCGTCGATCGACCATCCAGTCTTGTCCCAGTTGCCCTTGACCGTAAGACTTCAGATGCTCGCGCTGCGCTTCGCCAAGGCTCGCTCAGCGGACCCTGATCGCGCAATCGTCGGTGGTTGGGATAACGAAGCCCTATGGGCCATCGGTCGCCCTGCTTGAACTCGATCACCGCCCTGCCGTTTCAGCCCACCAAGACTGTCTAGTGGGCTGAAACGGCCAGAAACCGCCCAACGCCCACCGCTGCAACCGCGGCGCTGGGGGCTCGGTCTCGCGTCGCGGGCACTCTGGCATAGGCAGCCCGCCGGCCGCGACATTAGGCTCTCGCCATGCGCATTCAGAGGCTGCTGATCGTCACCGTCCTGACCATCGCCCTCCTGCCGGTCGGCCTGGCCGACGCCGCGAGCTCGGTGGGCACGCACGGCGATGCGGGCGCGACCGCGAAGAAGAAGCACAAGAAGGCGAAGGCGAAGGCCAAGCGCAGGAAGTGCAGGAAGGGCTATGTCCTCAGGACCGTGAAGGTCAAGCGCAAGGGCAGGACGGTCCGGGTCAAGCGCTGCAGGAAGAAGCCGGCGCCCAAGAAGAAGGCGGCTGCTCCGATCCCGGCTCCACCGACGACGCCTGCCCCGGGCCCCGGCGTCCCGGGCCCGTTGTTCGACCCGCCGGGCGCGAAGCTCGAGGGCGAGGCGGCGCGGCCGTTCATCGAGCGCTACCTGCTCGACTCGCGCTTCACCGACTGCCCCGCCGGTTGGCCGAGCTGCGCGGTCGAGGAGCGCTACAGCCACTTCGCCAGCGGCGCCTTCTTCTACTGCCGCCTGACTCCGACGTCGGGCTCGGACATCGCCTTCGGCTCGACCTACGAGGTTCAGAACGCGATCGTCGAGGCCGACGGCTCGTGGTCGTTCGACGAGATCGTCCCGAGCGGCGAGAGCTCGTCCTTCTACACCTGGTACGTCGGGATCGACGGAACGGTCACCGGGGTCTACAAATTCCCGGGTCAGCCGCCCGAGCAGGTCGGGCCGCTGCGTTACGCGGCGGGCGCGCGCGACTGCGGCACCTGAGCGTTAGGAGGCCCTAACTTCTGTTAGGGTCGCCTAACTATGAACGAGCTCACGCGGTACATCCGCCGTCACCACATCGCCCTTCTGGCCCTCTTCGTGGCCCTCGGGGGGACCTCCTACGCCGCCGTCAGCCTGCCGAAGGGCAGTGTCGGCAGCGCGCAGATCAAGAAGGGCGCCGTCGCGGCCGGCGAGGTCCGCAAGGGGGCGATCACGAGACAGAAGATTCGCAACAACGCGGTCAACTCGGCGAAGGTCGCCAACGGCTCCCTGCTTGCGAGGGACTTCGCCTCCGGCCAGCTGCCGAGGGGCGAGCGCGGCCCCGCCGGCCCGGCCGACGGCCCCGCGGGCGGCGCGCTGACCGGCCGATACCCGAACCCCGGCATCGCCGACGGCGCCGTGGGCCCAGCCCAGCTCGGGGTGTTCCCGTCGGTGCGGCTGGTGCGCCCAAGCGGGAGCTCGCAGACGATCGCGGAGACCGCCAACGGCGTGGCCGGCCCGACTGGAAGCCTCACCTGGCCCAGCAACGCCGACGATCCCAATCCCCCCATTCGCGGCTACGACAACGCGAGCATGTTCGACTTCGCGGCGAGCCCGAGCAACGTCGTCGTGCCGCTCACCGGCAGGTACCTGGTCGCGGCCGAGGTGCGCTGGGCCTCCGACCCCGACGGCACGCGGACGCTCAACGTCCACGGCCCGGCCGGCCGCATCGTCGTCTCCACGTCGCAGAACGCGGTCGCAGAGCCGACCCAGACCAAGCAGGCGGTCAGCACCGTCGCGCAGTTCACCGCCGGGGACGCGCTCTTCGCGAGTGCCGGCCAGAGCTCCGGCGGCGACCTCGCCATCCAGGGAAGCCTCGACCAGGTCAGCTTCTCCGTCACCTACCTCGGTCCGTAGGGCCGGGCCGAGCAGCACCCCGTCGCAGGCCGACGAGGCCGGTTCGCGCTCCGCGCGGGCCGGCCTCTCGCGCTCTGGGATGCGGCGGCGCGCGATCGTCGCGCCGCTACGGCGCGCCGGTGCTGGGCTGCGGCGCGGTGAGGGCGTCCTCGGGGGCGCCCGCGCCACCCGAGCCGTCGCCGGAGGAGCCGTCGTCGGGCGAGGGAGTGCTGTCCGGCGTCGGGGTAGTCGTGGTCGAGCCGGAGCCCCGGGACGAGTCGCCGTCCGGCGCCCTCTCGCCCGGTACGGGAGCCGCGCTGTCGGGACGGACGATCACCGTGCGCCCGTCGTCGAGCCTGTAGACGGTGCCGACCGGCTCGCCCTGGCCGACTACCTCCTCGCCGGGCTGGAGCTCGATCGTGTTGGCCTCCTCGCCGGGCTTCTGGATCACCGAGTCGGCGGGGACCGGGACGGCGCCGGTCTGCTGCTGATCGTTCTGCTGGAGGACCGACGGAGCCAGGTCGATCGACGTCAGCGCCGCCAGGAGGAAGGCGACCGCGAGGACGATCCCGAGGTCGAACAGGTTGACGAGGCCGTCGAGCGGGTCGCCGGCCCGATCCTCGCGCGTCCGCGCGCGTGCGTTGACGCGAGGGGTCAAGCGCCCTCCGGCGCGGTCGGCGGTGTCTGCGCGGGCTGCGGCAGCACCGCGGTCGCGGTCGCGCCGGTCTGGGCGACCTCGGTGGCGGCGACCTTCGCCTCACCGGTCGGCGGCGCCTTCGGGGACGGATGCACCGGGACGCTCGACAGGCCGGCCAGCACGTACTCGACGTCGGAGTAGTCCTGGGCGTAGAGACGATCGCGGACGAGCGAGACGGCGAAGGCGATCATGCCGACGAGCAGGCCGGCGACGGTGACGCTGAAGGCGACGCGCAGGTCGTCGGTCAGCCGCTGGACGTCGCCCTCGGCCAGCGCGGCGAGCGCGGGCGAGAGCGGGATCAGCGTGCCCATCAGGCCAAGCGCCGGACCCATCCGGACGAGGATCCGCGTGCGCTCGAGGCGACGCATCGAGCGGTAGTCGTACTCGGCCATCCGCTTGGCGATGCGGTCGCCGGCGTCGGGCATCGCGCGCTGCTCGACGATCGCGGCGAGGGCGTCGCTCATCGCGCGGTTGTAGCCGAGGTTGCGGGCGATCAGCAGGGCGGTGTGATTGTCGCCCTTGGCGACCGCGTCGCGGATCGCCGCCAGCGCCTGTTCGAGCCGCGGCAGGCCGCGGCCGTGGCGCTTGCGCAGCTCGGCGAGCAGCGCCCCCAGCTCGACCACCACGACGGCGATCGCGAGCAGGGCGGCGATCAGGACGGGATAGCGCAGCGCGTCGGCCACGTCGAAGAGGATGTTCTCGATCGTCACTGCTGCGCCTCGCTGTGCTGGTAGGGGTTTGCCGACATGTAGAGCGCGAATCTAACCAACGGGTCAGGCGCCGCGTCGCGGCAGGCCGAAACTCGGCAGGCGCCAGCGCGGCAGCCGGCCCTGACGGGTTTCGATTCCCGCGCCGAGACCGAGCAGCGCCAGGACGCCCGCGATGCTGAGCGCCGCCTCGGAGACGCCCGCGCCGTCCGCGGCCGAATCGTCGTCGCGCTGCTTGCCCTCGCGTGCCGCCGCGGCGGCCGACTCCAGGATGTTGCTCGGAGGCGGATCGCTCACGTCGGCGAGCAGATTGCCCTCGACAGTCGGACTGGAGGCCGCGGCGTCAGGCGACTTCGAGCGCTCGTTGCTCTGAGCCGAGGGAGGCAGAGGAGGCAGCCCGAGCGGATCCAGGGGAGCGGTCGACGGCGTATACGGCGCCGGCGTGTAGGTCGAGTCGGCGCCGGAGCTCGAGCCGATGCCGCCATCGATCGATCCCGTCGAGCCGGCGCCGTCGTCCCCGTCGTCCCCGACGTCCCCGCTGCCGGTCTGGCCGTCCTCGCTCTTCCTCGGGTCGCCGACGGTGATCTTCGCGACGTCCGTGTAGCTGACCTCGCTGCCCTCGATCCGCACCGCGACCAGGAACTGGTGGACGACGTCGTCCTTCGACGGGAACTTCTGCGTGAAGCCGGGCCCGCCCTTGGTCTGCTTCCCGCCCTTGATGCCCCAGGTGTAGGTGACGGACTCGCCGTCCTCGTCGCCTGTCACCTTCGCCCTGAAGCGAACCGTCCCGCCCGGCTCGATCTTCTTGCTCTTCGGGCTGATGGTGACCTCGAGTCCCGGCTCACGCAGCTGGGTGAGCGTTATCTCGCCACTGACCGCGAAGTGGTCCTGCGAGGCGACGGAGCCGTTGCTGCCCGTCGGCCCGATGAAATGTGTGACGCCCTGGTCGTCGGTGTAGAAGCCGGCGGGCTTGATGTCGTCAACCTGCTCCTTGCTCATCACCAGCTTCGTGCCGTCGGGGCGCGGAATCTCGATCTCGGCATAGTTGACGGCGCCGACCTCGTCGATCAGCTGACGCAGCGACACGCCGTTCTCGACGACGATCGACCGCGAGCCGACCCTGTAGGTGGTGTTCATCTCCCCCTGCGGGACGTCGGCCGTCGAGATCGTCACCGGCGCGCCGTCGTCGGCCGGCTGGATCGTCACCGACACGCCCACCGGCGCCGGTGGCGTCTGAGCAAGCGCGGACGCGGCGACGAGCGCCGAGGCGACGGTGGCGACCGCGATCGGCAGGCGCCAGGCCGGGCGACGGAGAGATGGCATCCGGGTCATGTTAGGAGAAGGGCAAGCATCTGTCGCGACGGGATTCACGGGCGCGCTCGGCCCTGCGCCGCTCAGGGATTCGGGGCCGTGAACGTGACGGAGAGCGTGCCGAACTCCGCGTTGGCCGAGTAGAGGCCGGCGAAGACCGACGCGCCGGTGTCCGCGGGGATCGTGGCGGGAACGTCCAGGTAGTCGATCTGGCCGCCGGGCGGCTTCTGGATCGCCGCCGGATGGAGGTCCACGAGCACGCCACGCTGGCTGTCGTACTTGGTGCCGTCGGTGCCGTCGAAGGTGAAGATCGCGCGGGATGCCCCGCCGTTGATCTCGATCTCGGGGTTGGCGGTCGAGAAGTCGATTCCATGGCCGCTGTAGCGGAAGCCGACCCCACCGCCGAAGTAGATGGCGGCGGTCCCGGTGGCCGCGTCGTACCAGCCGCTCTTCAGCGGGAAGCCGTGGAACGAGTAGACGAGCGGCGGCGAGCCCTCGATCGGCCCGTTCGTGGCGCCGCCGAAGACCGACGTGCCCTCGCCCGTGTTGACGTACTGGATCCACGACTCGCGCGGCCGCCAGGTGAGCGCGGCGCCGGTGACGTCGACGGCGCCCGCGGGCCGCGCGAGGATCGGCGGCTCGCTCTCGAGCGGGCCGGCCTGTGGAACGCCCGGGGCCGGTCCGCCGCCGGGCGCGCCCCCGCCGCTTCCGCCGCCGCCCTTGGACCTGGCATCGACGGCGAGCCGGCCGAGCCCACCGGCTCGTATCCCGCCGATCGCGAGCCTCGAGCGCAGCAGCTTGGCCGCGCGCCGTGTCAGCGCGAGCTTGGCGCCGGCCAGCGCCGCTGTGGTCTCGGAGCGGTCGAGCTTGGCCTTGCCCTTCGCCAACGCGGCCACGAAGAACGGGACACGCCGCTTGCCGGCTCTTGCGCTGACGGTCGCCCTCGTGGCGGTCACCGCGACGCGCATCGAGCGCAGCCTCAGCGAGCGCCTACCCGTCGCGAAGCGAATGCCTCCGCGCAGCGCGATCGTCGCCGAGCGAGCGACCGCGATGCTCCGGACCGGAAGCGTGACGCGCGTGCCGCGCTTGGCCGCCGGCGCGACGGCCGTCGCCCTCACGCCGCGCGCGGCGAGTGCCTTCGCGGCCTTGCCGCCGCCGCCCAGCGTGAGCTCGACGGCGCCGCTGCCGGCCGCCGCCGCGTCGGCGACCGGCGCTGCTCCGGCGATCGAGGCGGTCGGCCCCGCGACGGCGGCCGCGCATGCGGCGAGCACGACGAGCGGCAGCGGGAGCTTCGGGCGAGTGGGTCGGTCGGCGGTCGGATCGAGCATGGGAATTAGGGTACCCTAATTCCCATCGGCGCGGCTTCCCGGTCCGCCCAGCCAGGCCACGTGCAGCGCGGTGTGGTGGCCCGACGCCTGGACAGACGCGTCGACGCCCCAGACGTCGGCCAGCCGCGCGTGGTCGAGCGTCTCGAGCGGCGGGCCCGCGGCGACGGTGCTGCCCCGCGACATCACGACGACGGTGTCGGCGACGGCGGCGGCGAGCGAGAGGTCGTGGGCGACGAGCATCACCGCGAGTCCCTCGTCGGCGAGGCTGCGCAACAGCTGGGCGACCGCGACGGTGGCGCCGAGGTCGAGGTGCGAGGTCGGCTCGTCGGCCATCAGCACGGGAGCGTCCTGGGCGAGCGCGACGGCGATCTGGACGCGTTGCAGCTCGCCGCCGGAGAGCGTCGTCAGCTTGCGCGCGGCGAATCGCGTGACGCCCGCGCGCTCGATCGCGGCGGCGATCGCCTCGTCGTCGCGGCGCGTCGGACGCTGGAGCGGCTTGAGGTGCGGCGAGCGGCCGATCCGCACGGCCTCGGTCACGGTGACGCCGTCCGGAACGCGCGCGCTGGGGGACGAAGGCGCGCCGCAGCGCCAGCTTGCGACCGCGCAGGTCGCCGAGGTCGTCGCCCATCCAGCGGATCTCGCCGGCGACCGTCCTCTGCATCCCGGCCACCGCGCGCGCCAGCGTCGACTTGCCCGCCCCGTTGGGCCCGACGAGGGCGACCAGCTTGCCCGCCTCGAGCGTCAGGTCGGCGGCATCGAGGATCGTCTTGTCGCCGATCTCGACGCGCACGTCGCGCGCCTCCAGCGCGGGCGCCGCGACGGCCGCGGGCAGCCGCGCCATCAGATCGCCCTCCGCAGCAGGAACAGGAACAGCGGCACGCCGATCACGACCATGAACGGGCCGACCGGAAGCTCGATCGGCGCCTTGACCGTGCGCGCCAGCGTGTCGCCGGCGAGCAGCAGCGCGCTGCCGCCGAGCGCCGAGACCGGCACCACGAATGTGTGGCTGGAGGTGCCCGAGGCGAGCCGCACCGCGTGCGGGACGACGAGGCCGAGGAAGCCCAGCAGTCCGGCCAGGGAGGCGGCGGCCGCGGCCAGCAGCGCCGCGCCTATTCCCGCGACGAGACGGACGAGCCGCGGCCGCGCGCCGAGCGAGGCCGCGACGTCGTCGCCGAGCGCGAGCCGGTCGAGCGGGCGCGCGAGGCCGATCGCCAGCGCGAAGCCGACGGCGAAGTACGGCCAGACGACCTCGAGGTCGGACCAGCCGTCGGAGGTCAGCCCCCCGGCGATGAAGAACAGCGCCGACTGGACGCGGTCGGGATAGGCGACGAGGATCGACGTCGTCCCCGCCCCGAACAGCGCGGCGACCGCGATGCCGGCGAGGATCAGCCGCCCCACCCCGCCGGCGTTCGGACCCGCCCAGGCGATCGCGAACACCAGGGCCGCCGCGAGCAGGCCGAAGAACAGCGCGCCGACCGGCAGCAGCGCGATCGAGCCGGGAAGGACGATCAGGATCAGCACCGCGCCGAAGCCGGCGCCGCCGGTCACGCCGATCACGTCGGGCGACGCGAGCGGGTTGCCGAGCGCGCCCTGCAGCAGCGCACCGGCGATTCCGAGCCCGGCGCCGACGGCGACCGCCTCGACCGTCCGCGGCAGGCGCAGGTCGAGGACGATCTGGCGCAGCGGCCCCGGGTCGGCCGCCCCGGTCAGCGCGTCGATCACCGTGCGCAGCGGGATGTCGACCGCGCCGAACGCGAGCGACGCCGCGACTCCGGCGACCGCCGCCGCCGCGAGCCCGACGACGACCGCCGTGCGGCGCACGATCACCGGCATGCCCTTCGACCCGCTCGGGGCGCCTTCGCGCCCGCCGCCGCCACCCTCAGTTCTTCAGGTACGCGCGCCGCACCTTGCGGATCACGTCGGCGACGTCTGTGTTCGCCTGCAGCAGCGAGTTGTCGGTCGAGACGTGGAGCCGGCCGTTGCGCACGGCCTTCGAGTCCTTCCAGGCTGGATTCGACCGCAGGAACTTCGCCACCGCGGGGATGTCGCTGGCGTTGGCGTGGGGGATCGCGATGATCACGTCGGGATTCGCCTCGAGGATCGTCTCGTCGGAGATACGCGCGAAGCCGCTCCTGCTCGTGACCCCGCCGGTCACGAGCCGCGCGCCCGCCTTGTCGACGATGTCGCCGCCCCAGCTGTTGGGCAGCATCACGAACGGCGTTCGGCCGACGCCGAGCACCACCAGCGTGCGCGGCCGCTTGCGGACGCCCCTGCGCGCGGCGGCGACCTGCCGCTTCAGCCGCTTGGCGAGCGTGGCGGCGCCGTCCGCCTTGCCGACCAGCCGTCCGATCCTCTTCGTCTGCTCGACCGCGTCGGCGACGTTCTCCGGATCGGCGTCGACGACCTTGATGTCGAGGTCGCGCATCGTCTTCGCGCCCTTCGCCCAGGTCGGCGACGACAGCACGAGCTGCGGATCGAGCAGCGCGAGCTCCTCCATGTTCGGCCCGTTCGGATGCGACAGCGTCAGCGCCTTGACGCCGCGCAGGTTCGAGGCGAAGCGGTGCTTGCCGCCGAGCGTCTGGCCGATCGCGAGCGGCCGGACGCCGAGGCCCGCCAGCGTGTTGGCGCTGAAGGGGGTCAGCGCGACGATGCGCTTGGGCGGGGCGGCGTGGGCGAATGGCGCCACGACGAATGCCAAGAGGATCGCGGCGAGAGCGACGGTGAGCGGGGTGCGGAGAGCTGGGAGGCGGAGCCTTGAGGTTCTCATCGGCGAGTTAGGGTAACCAAATTAGGCCCGCCTAAGCACGTCGGCCGCATCGCCCGCTGGACGAAAATAGGAGGAGGTCCTACTATCTAGCTTCCACCTACCCTAGGAGCACGATGCAGCCGGTCGACGACGCAGCGGCAGCGACCACCCAGCCCGAGACACCGGCCCGCGAGCGCTGGCGCGAGGCCTACGAGCGCACGCCGGAGCGCGACGCTCTCTTCACCACCCTCTCCGGCGAGCCGATCGCCCCTCTCTACGCGCCGGACGACCTGCCCGAGGACGCCGAGGACCGGATCGGCCTGCCTGGCCAGTTCCCCTACACGCGCGGGGTCTACCCGTCGATGTACCGCGGCCGGCTGTGGACGATGCGTCAGTTCGCCGGCTTCGGCACCGCCGAGGAGACCAACGAGCGCTTCCGCTACCTGCTCGACCACGGCCAGACCGGGCTCTCGACGGCGTTCGACATGCCGTCGCTGATGGGCCACGACTCCGACGCCGAGCTGAGCCTCGGCGAGGTCGGCCGCGAGGGGGTCGCGATCGACACCGTCGAGGACATGCAGACGCTGTTCGACGGCATTCCGCTCGGCGAGGTCTCGGTGTCGATGACCATCAACGCGCCTGCGGCGATCATGCTGGCGTTCTACGTCGTCGCGGCCGAGCGTCAGGGCGTCGCCCGCGAGGCGCTGTCGGGCACGATCCAGACCGACATCCTCAAGGAGTACATCGCCCAGAAGGAGTGGTGCTTCCCGGTCGAGCCGGCGATGCGGATCGTCACCGACATGGTCGAGTGGTGCACCGCCGAGATGCCGCGCTGGCACCCGATCTCGATCTCCGGCTACCACATCCGCGAGGCCGGGTCGACGGCCGCCCAGGAGCTCGCGTTCACGCTCAAGAACGGCCTCACCTACGTCGAGCGGGCGATCGAGCGCGGCATCGACGTCGACGCCTTCGCACCGCGGCTGAGCTTCTTCTTCAACGCGCAGATCGACTTCTTCGAGGAGATCGCCAAGTACCGCGCCGCGCGCCGCATCTGGGCGACCGAGATGCGCGACACCTACGGCGCCAAGGACGAGCGCTCGCTGCTGATGCGCTTCCACACCCAGACCGCGGGCGTCTCGCTGACCGCCCAGCAGCCGCTCAACAACGTCGTGCGGACGGCGATCGAGGCGCTCGCCGGCGTGCTCGGCGGCACGCAGTCGCTGCACACCAACTCCTACGACGAGGCGCTCGCGCTGCCGACCGAGGAGGCGGTGCGCGTCGCGCTGCGCACGCAGCAGATCATCGCCGGCGAGACCGGCGTGACCAACACCGCCGACCCGCTCGGCGGCTCGTACTTCGTCGAGGCGCTGACCGACCGCATGGAGGCGCAGGCGCGGCGCTACTTCCGTCGCATCAACGAGCTCGGCGGCATGGTCGAGGCGGTCCGCACCGGCTTCCCGCAACGCGAGATAGCCGACGCCTCCTACGTCCTTCAGCACGAGATCGACAGCGGCCGGCGACCGGTCGTCGGAGTCAACTGCCATCGCGACGAGAGCGAGCAGCAGATGGAGATCCTGCGGATCGACGAAGCGCTCGCGCAGAAGCAGCTCGACCGCCTCGGAGCCGTCAGAGCGCGTCGCGACGACGGCGTGGTCGAGGCCGCGCTGGCGGCGCTGCGCGTGGCCGCCGACGCGGAGGAGAACCTGATGCCGCACCTGATCGAGGCGGCGCGCGCGAGCGCGAGCGAGGGCGAGATCGTCGCCGCGCTGCAGGAAGTGTTCGGCAAGTACCGCGAGGCGCCGGTCTTCTGAGATGGCGGCCGCGATCGACGGCGCGGCGCGGGTCGACCTCGTCGCCGAGGCGCGACGCCAGTGGGAGCTGCGCTGGGGAGCCGAGCCGTCGCTGCCGATGGCCTCGGTCACCTCGATCATGCGCGTCCAGCAGCTGCTGATGGCCGAGCTCAACGCGCTGCTGAAGCCGTTCGACCTCACCTTTCCGCGCTACGAGGCGCTGATGCTGCTCGAGTTCTCGAGTCGCGGCTCGCTGCCGCTCGGCAAGATCGGCGAGCGGTTGCAGGTCCATCGCACCAGCGTCACCAACATCGTCGACCAGCTCGAGCGCTCGGGCTTCGTGCGACGCGTGCCCCACGACGCGGACCGGCGCGCGGTGCTCGCGGAGATCACCGCGGCGGGACGGCGCGCCGCGGCCACGGCGACCGAGGCGCTGCACGGCGCCGAGTTCGGGCTCGGCAGGACGAGTCGTGACGACCTCGCCGCGCTCGTCGAGATCCTCGAGGGCGTTCGCGAGCGCGCCGGCGACTTCTAGCCGGCCCCGCTCGACGGTTGGTATCCCCGCGTTCGGGTACGGCCTCGTCTGGCGATTAGAGCGACCCGAACGGAAGAGGTGGATCCAAGATGGCCGAGGTGCAGGAGCGCGAGGCGAAGCTGATCCAGTACCTGAACGAGGCGTACGGCAAGGAGCAGGAGCTGGTCACCGCCCTCCAGGCTCACATCTCGCTGACATCGCGGGACGCCTACAAGAAGCGGCTGAAGGATCACCTCAAGGAGACCAAGGCGCAGGCGAAGGGGCTCGAGCGGCGGATCAGGCAGCTCGGCGGCAAGGCCGAGAAGATGGACCTGCCCGGACCGGACGCGGTCGGCTCGGCGGCCGGCAAGGCGCAGGCGACGGCGCAGAAGGCGATGGCCGCGGCCAAGGGGCCGCTGCACGCGCTGCGCGGCACCGGCGAGGCCGAGAAGATGCTCAAGAACGCCAAGACCGAGTTTTGGAACGAGGCCGAGGAGATCGCCAACTACCACGCGATCGAGACGCTCGCCGAGGCCGTCGGCGACCGCGACACCGCCAAGCTGGCGCGCGAGTTCCGTCGCCAGGAGGAGCGAATGGCGAAGTTCCTCGAGAAGACGATCGCGTCGCTGACCAAGGAGGTCGTGCGCGACGAGATCCCCGCGAGCCAGCGCCGCAACGGCGGGGCGCGGCGCTCGCCGAGCGCGCGAAGCAGGTCGGGCTCTTCGCGCGCGACGGCGAGCAGCGCCGGCACCTCGCGCGCTAAGGCGAGCACCCGTGCGAAGTCGAGCTCGCGGACGAAGGCGGCGTCGTCAGGCGCGCGCGCGAAGTCCGGGTCGTCGCGCAGTCGCTCGTCGAGCGCCGGGCGGCCGAGGGCGAAGCGCTCCTAGCGGCTCAGACGTCCTGGACCTGCAGCAGGCTCGTCGTGCCGGGCGCGTTGCTCGGCAGCCCGGCGGTGATCGCGACGCGCTGGCCCGAGCTGACCCAGCCGATCTCGAGCGCGCGGGTCACGGCGGCGGCGATCAGCTTCTCGGTCGTCTCGCAGGTCGGCAGCGGCGCCGCCTCGACCCCCCACATCAGGCTGCAGCGGCGGACCACCTCGTCGCTCGGTGACAGCGCGTACACGGGGACCTCGGGACGGTGGGCCGAGATCAGCCGCGCCGAGCGCCCGGACAGCGTCGGGCAGAGGATCGCGCTGAGGCCGAGCTGGCGAGCCGCGGCGCAGGCGTTGTAGGCGACGGTGTAGGCGGGGTCGCGCTGGTCGCGGCGGACGCGGTACTCGTTCCAGTCGACCGTCGGCGCCGACGGCTCGGTGCGCTCGGCGATCGACGCCATCATGCGCACCGCCTCGACCGGGTGCGCTCCGACGGCCGTCTCCTGCGAGAGCATCAGCGCGTCGGTGCCGTCGAGGATCGCGTTGGCGACGTCGGTCACCTCGGCGCGCGTCGGCCGCGACGAGGTGACCATCGACTCGAGCATCTGCGTGGCGGTGATGACGGGGCGCGCGTGCTCGCCCGCGAGCGCGATCACGCGCTTCTGGACCAGCGGCACCTGCTCCAGCTCGAGCTCGATGCCGAGATCGCCGCGCGCGACCATCACGCAGTCCGCGGCCTGGATGATCGCCTCGGCGCCGCGCACCGCCTGCGGCTTCTCGATCTTCGCGATCAGCGGCAGCTCGGTGTGCTCGCGCACCTCCTCCACGTCCTCGGGCCTGCGCACGAACGACAGCGCGACCATGTCGACGCCGATCGACTCGCCGAAGCGCAGCAGCTCGAGGTCGCGCTCGGGCACCGCTGGCAGCGCCATCAGCTCGCCGGGCACGTTGACGCCCTGGCGCGAGGCGACGACGCCGCCGAGATCCACGCGTGCGTCGACCTCGCCCTCCGGCTCGCGCACGCGCTCGACCTGCAGCCGCACCGATCCGTCGGCGAGGTAGATCTCGTCGCCGGTCTCGACCGCCTCGCAGAGCCCGCGCCAGGCGACCGACATCCGCTTCTCGTCGCCTTCGATCGTCTCGCCGCAGACGATCGTCAGCAGCTCGCCGGCGTGCAGCTCGACGACGTCGTCGCGCAGCGGGCCGATCCGCAGCTTCGGCCCCGGCAGGTCCTGGAGGATCGCGACCTTGCGCCCGGCACGGTCGGCCGCCTCGCGCACGCGCCCGGCGGTCGCGGCCTGGCTCTCCGGCGTGCCGTGGGCGAAGTTCAGCCGCGCGACGTCGAGCCCGACCTCGACCAGGCGCGCGAGCGTCTCGGGATCGTCGGACGCGGGGCCGATCGTCGCGACGATCTTCGTCCTGCGCGCCGCGGCGCCCATCAGGGCTCGCCGCTCATCCGAAGAAGACCTCGGCCGTCTCGTAGAGCGACGGGTCGAGCAGCTTCGGCTCGCGCAGCGCCTCGTCGAGGCCGACGCACACCATGTCGGTCGCGTGCAGGCCGACCATCTGACCGAACGCGCCGTCGGCCACGGCATCCATCGCCGCGACGCCGAAGCGGGTCGCGAGCACGCGGTCGTAGGCGGTCGGCGTGCCGCCGCGCTGGATGTGGCCGAGGATCGTCATCCGGCTCTCGAAGCCCGTGCGCCTCTCGATCTCGCGCTCGAGCTCGACGGCGATGCCGCCGAGCCGGACGTGGCCGAAGGCGTCCACCTGGCCGCCATGACCGATCTCCATCCCGTCGGCCGGGGTCGCGCCCTCGGAGACGACGACGATCGAGAAGGTGCGTCCGCCGCCGTGACGGCGCTCGATGCTCGCGCAGACCGCCTCGACGTCGAACGGGCGCTCGGGCACGAGGATCGCGTCGGCGCCGCCGGCCATGCCGCTGTAGGTCGCGATCCAGCCGGCATGGCGGCCCATCACCTCGAGGATCATCACGCGGTGGTGCGACTCGGCGGTGGTGTGCAGGCGGTCGATCGCGTCGGTCGCGATCTGGACGGCGGTCTGGAAGCCGAAGGTGAAGTCGGTCCCTCCGAGGTCGTTGTCGATCGTCTTCGGCACGCCGACGATCGGAACTCCCTGCTCCTCGTGCAGCCGCCGCGCGACCCCGAGGGTGTCCTCGCCGCCGATCGGGATCAGCGCGTCGACGCCGTGGGCGGCGAGCGTCGCGACGATCTGCTCGGCGCCGCCGTCCTCCTTGTAGGGATTGGTGCGCGAGCTGCCGAGGATCGTGCCGCCGCGCGGCAGGATGCCGGCGGTGCTCTGCGGCGTCAGCTCGGTCACGCTGCCGGCGATCGCGCCGGCCCAGCCGTTGCGGAAGCCGACGAACTCGTGGTCGCCAAGCTGCGCCCCGCGCCTGACGATGCCGCGGATCACCGCATTCAGGCCCGGGCAGTCACCGCCCCCCGTGAGCATGCCGACGCGCACTAGCTAGTCCTGGCCCTCTCCCCCATGCCGCTCGCTGTCGCGCTTGGGCTCGTCCTCGCCGCGCTTCTCGTCCCTGCCGCCACGTCCGGCGACCTCTGGCGGCGCCTCCTCCGGCTGCTGGCCGGACTCCTGGGGCGTGCCCTCGAAGTCCTCGTTGTCCGGCGTGTCGCGTCGCGGCGCCCCTGAGCCGTTCATCGACTCGATGCTACCCGCGGCTCGGCGGCGTGAACCAGCGCGGCGACGATCTTGCTGCGCTCGTCGGCCTCGGGGTGCCAGAGCACGCCGAGCGCGAAGTCGTGGTCGGGGTGCTCGACCGCCTCGACGATCGCGTCGGGCAGGGCGTGGCCGGTCGCCTTCAGGCCCTCCCCGAGCTCGTCGACGGCCTGGTGGTGGTGCGACCTGACGGCAATCCGCTCCGCCCCGGCGGCGCGTGCGGCGAGCGAGCCCGCCTCGAGCTCGACCTCGTGCTCGGAGAAGGTCCCGGGGGTCTCGAGGTGGTGGTCGTCGCCGACGACGTCGGGCAGGTGCTGGATCAGCGTGCCGCCGCAGGCGACGTTGAGCATCTGGCCGCCGCGGCAGATGCCGAGCAACGGCATGTCGCGCTCCATCGCGCCGTAGGCGAGTGCGAGCTCGAAGCGGTCGCGCTCGGGTCGAGTCGCGCCCGTGTGCGGGTCGGGCGTCGCGCCGTAGCTGGCGGGGTCGACGTCGGCGCCGCCGATCATGATCAGGGCGTCGAGCTTGTCGAGCAGCTCCGCGGGCTGCTCGGCGACCTCGTCGTCGGGTGCGACGATCAGCGCCAGCCCGCCCGCGAGCTGGACGGCCCGCACATAGGAGAGCGGGACGAGCGCGACCTCGTCGTCCCAATGGCTCCAGCGCGCACGCTCGACAGCGGCGCAGATTCCGATCGTGGGCGTCATGCCCGGAACCGTACTCGCGAGCGCCGGCCGTGCCGTGAACGGCCGCCGCCTCGCCTAGGATCGCCGCATGGACCTGCGCAAGGAGAGCGTCGTCGTCGAGACCGACCGCTACCGCGTCACCGGCTCGATGACCCTCCCCGCCGAAGGCTTCCGCAGCCGCCTCTCCGACCACGTCAACCGCGACGACCTCACCTTCTTCACGATCGAGGACGCCAGGCTGACGCCGCTCGACGGCGGCGACTCCTGGAGCACGCCCGTCCTCATGCTCGCTCGCGCCCATGCCCGGCTCGTGATTCCCGGCGATGCCGGCTGACGCCGCCGTCGTCTGCCTCGTCACGACCCCGCCCGACCGGGCGGACGACATCGCCGAGTCGCTCGTCGCCGAGCGCCTCGCGGCCTGCGTCAACATCGTCGCGCAGGTGCGATCGATCTACCGCTGGGAGGGCGAGCTCGAGCGCGACGACGAGGCGTTGCTGGTCGTGAAGACGACCCAAGCGGCCATCCCCGCCCTCGAAGACCAGCTGCGCCGCATTCACCCCTACGACACCTTCGAGCTCGTCGCGGTGGAGGTGGCGGACGGGGCGCCGGCCTACCTGCGCTGGATCGCGGAGTCGGTGGGCGCGGCCTAGCCGGTATGGGTGGCGTTGCCGCCTGGTGTGGTTGAGAGCGTCGACGCTCCCGCGCATCGTGTTGCGCGGGCTGGTTACCGCATCGATGGATGAGGAGCGTCGACATGACAGACGGTATCTGCTTCGCGGGTTTGGATGTGCATGCTCAGAAGACGGCGGCTGCGGCGGTTGTGCTGGGGTCGGGTGAGGTGTTCAAGGTTCGGTTGTCGGGGTCGCCCGAGG
>Ga0190265_10000207_pt1 | contig 55159 bp, 55 predicted proteins | sample Popmic124T_FD_133135 | JGI IMG/M metagenome (GOLD analysis project Ga0190265, IMG submission 133135) | Populus adjacent soil microbial communities from riparian zone of Indian Creek, Utah, USA - 124 T | ecosystem: Environmental > Terrestrial > Soil > Riparian zone | place: USA: Utah | collected... | reverse complement strand
AGCTCGCGGTGCTCGGGCGCGAGCTCGGCAGCCGGGGCGATCTCGACACGAGAGACCTCCTCGAGCGAGCGCTGGGTGAACGTCGAGAAGAAGGTCAGCCGCTCGACCTCGATGTCGAACAGCTCGCAGCGGACCGCGCGCTCCTCGGTCGCCGGGTAGACGTCGAGGATGTCGCCGCGCAGCGCGAACTGGCCGCGCTCCTCGACCTGCTCGACGCGCTCGTAGCCGCAGGCGACGAGCTGGCTCGTAGTCTCGTCCAGGTCGAGCAGCTCGCCCTTCTCGATCTTGAAGCCGTGCGGGCGAAGCTCGGGATCGGGGATCTTCTCCGCCAGCGCGACCGCGCCGGCGACCACGACGGCAGCACCCTCGGAGCCACCGTCCCCAGCGGTCAGCTCGTCGAGCGCGGCGATCCGCAGGCCGACGAGGTGCGGCGGCGGCGCGAGATGCGACTCGTAGCGGACGCCGCGTGCGGGATAGAGCCGCACGGGCCGTGGCGCCAGGAAGTGCTTGAGATCGGCCGCGAGATCGCGGGCCGCGCGATCGTCGCCCGCGACCACGAGCGCCGGGCGATCCGGCTCCGCGTCGAGCAGTGCCGCGAGCAGGTAGGGACGCATGCTCATCGAGACGAACGCACGCTGCGGCTCGCGGCGGGCGGCCTCGGCGAGTGCCGCCACCTCAGCGTTGTCGTGGGCGTATGTGAGCAGGGGCCGCAGGCTCATGAGTCCTCGTCAGAGGTAAGGTAAGCAGCCGCTCGAGCTCACTGGCTGCGTCCTCGACGAGCGACCGCACTTCGTCCTGCGACTCGCTGAAACGGCCCATCACGTAGGGAACGACGATCGAAGGGTCGGTCGAGTCGGGCCGGCCGACGCCGACGCGGACACGGTGGAAGTCACGCCCACCGAGCTCGCGCTCGAGCGACTTCAACCCGTTGTGACCAGCCAGCCCACCACCGAGACGAGCGTCGATCCGACCGAACGGGAGGTCGATCTCGTCATGGACCGCGACGATCCGATCGAGCGGCAGGTGCAGCGTGCCACGCGCGGGACCGACGGCCTTGCCCGACTCGTTCATGAACGTCTGCGGCAGCAGGACGCCGACGCGTGGACCGCCCGGGGCCGTGCGCCCCTCGGTGTAGAGACCGCCGTACTTCTTCTTGGCCTTCGGCAGGTCCCAGCGCTCAGCTGCCAGCGCGGCGACCTCGAAGCCGACGTTGTGGCGCGTGCGGGCGTACTTCTCGCCGGGGTTGCCCAGGCCGACGATCAACCAGTCGACCCTCCCCCCGTCGCCGCCCTTCTGTCGGCGGAACAGGCCCATCAGCAGACGCTAGTCGTCGCCGCCGGAGTCCTCGGACTCGGCAGCGGCCTCGCCGCCCTCGCCCTCGCCCTCCTCGCCGACGAGCTCAGTCTCCTCCTCGATCTCGGGCTCCTCGACCTTGGTCGGCAGCACGACGCTCGCGACGATGACCTCCTCGGCGTGCTCGTGGACGATCTCGACTCCCTCGGGGGTCGAGACGTCGGCGAGGCTGAGGGTGGAGCCGATGTCCAGGCCGGAGGCGTCTACCTCGAGCAGCTCGGGGATGTCGGTCGGCAGCGCCTCGATCTCGACCTCGCGTGTGACGTGGTCGAGGATGCCGCCGTCGCGGACGCCGACTGCCTCCTCGGCGCCGGTCAGCTCGAGCGCGACCATCGCGCGGATCTTCTCCTTGAGGTCGACCTCGAGGAAGTCGATGTGGGTGACCTCGTCGCGAACCGGATGCAGCTGGCGGTCCTTGAGGATCGCCGGCACCGTCTTCTCGGCGCCGAGCTTCACGTCGACGAGTGCTGAGCCATCGACCAGGATGCGGCGCAGCTCGCGCGTGCCGACCTGGAAGGACACGCCCTCCTGGTGGGATCCACCGTAGAGAACGCCGGGGATCAGGCCCGCACGACGCAGGCGGCGGGTGGCACGGGAGCCGCGCGTGTCGCGCAGCTCGACCTCGAGTGTCGGTCGATCAGCCATAACGGCCGGCCATAGTAGCGCCGACACGGTCTAGGGTGTCGGCCCGATGGCCAAGGAGGACCGGTCGATCCCGAAGGGACGGCTGCGGCGGACGGCCCAGGTGGGCTCGGTGGTAGGCGCCGAGGGCGCACGCTGGGCCGGGACGCGCGCGGCGAACCTGACGCGGTCCAAGGAGGACGCGGAAGCCCGCCTGGATCAGCGCCACCTGGAGGCCGCCGAGCGAATGGTCGACACGCTCGGGACGATGAAGGGCGCGGCGATGAAGATCGGCCAGCTCGCCTCGTTCATCGACACCGACTACCTCCCCGAGGAGTACCGCGAGCTGTACCAGGAGAAGCTCGCGAACCTGCGCTCCGAGGCCCCGGCGATGCCTTGGAAGAAGGTCCGCGCCGTGCTCGACGAGGAGTGGGACGAGCCCGTCGAGGAGCTGTTCGAGGAGTTCGAGCAGGAGGCGAGCGCGGCCGCCTCGATCGGCCAGGTCCACCGCGCGACGCTCCCCGACGGCCGCAGGGTCGCCGTGAAGATCCAGTACCCCGGCGTCGCGGAGGCGCTGCGCGCAGACATGCAGAACGCTGGGATGATCATGCGCCTCGCCAAGGCGATCGCCCCGGGCCTCGACGCCAAGGCGGCCGCCGAGGAGCTCAAGGAGCGCGTGCTCGAGGAGCTCGACTACGAGTACGAGGCGCAGAACCAGCGCTCGTTCGCCCGCGGCTACCGCGGCCACCCGTTCATCTACGTGCCGGACGTGATCACGCGCCTCTCGCGCGGGCGCGTGCTCGTGACCGAGTGGGTCGACGGCGTCGGCTTCGACGAGGTCAAGCAACGTCCGCAGGCTGAGCGCGACCGCTTCGCCGAGATCGTGTTCCGCTTCTGCTTCGGGTCGATCTACCACCTGCAGCACTTCAATGCGGACGCCCATCCGGGCAACTACCTGCTGATGGACGACGGCAAGGTCGCGTTCCTCGACTTCGGCATGACCAAGCAGCTCGACAAGGAGCAGATCGAGTTGGAGATCGCCGCGCTCGACGCGGTCTTCGCCGGCGATCCGGAGCGGCTGCGGATAGCGATGCACGACCTCGGCTTCCTCAACAAGCCGAAGAAGGTCGACGCCGAGCAGCTGATGGCCCATGTGATGACCGTCGGTGGCTGGTACATGGAGGACCGCGAGGTGACGATCGACTCGCGGCGGGTGATGGAGGCGATCACCGCCGTGTCGGACCCGCGGTCGGAGTTCTTCGACCTGATGCGGCGCGAGAACGTGCCCGCCAACGAGCTGATGGGGCGGCGGATGGAGGTCGGCGTGCTCGCCGTCCTCGGCCAGCTCGAGGCGACGCGCAACTGGTTCGAGATCGGCCGCGAGTGGTGGTTCGGCGACGAGCCCGCCACCGAGCTCGGCCGCGAGGAGTGGGCCTACTTCGAGTCGCGCGGAGAGAAGCGGGTGCGCAAGTTCTCGGCGCGCGGGCGCGCCGGCGGCGCCTAGCTAGAGCCCAGGCTTGGTGGTCATGTCGACCACCACGAGGAAGAGGATCAGCAGCTCGACCTGGTTGACCATCAACGCCTGGCGGACGTTCTGGGTCACGCCGGGGTCGTTCTCGCCCTTGTCGGCGACGAGCTTCTGGAGCTTCTTGTCCTGCGGGCCGTAGTAGCCGATGCCGACGAGGAAGCTGAACCCCCAGCCGATGAAGGCGAGCGTGATCCAGAGCTGCGAGAACTCCGCCGCGGACTGGTCCTGGTTGACGAGCAGGATCCCCGCGATCAGCAAGATCAGCGACACCGGCGCGTAGAGCTGCAGCCCGACGATGTTGACCTCCTTGGAGAAGTTGTAGATCTCCTGAGGGTTCCCGCGCTTGAGCACGCGCCTGCCGAGGATGTGCATCGCGGTTCCACCGCCGACCCAGATGACCGCGGCGAGGACGTGGATGGTGAGCAGGAACTCGTACATGGCGCGCGAGCCTAGCCAGGCCTTCGGACGGGGTGGATAGCGGCCGCGGAGCGAGCTAGAACAGCTGGTTCTCGCCCTGGAAGATCTCCGATACGGAGTCGTCCAGGAAGATCCGGCGGATCGAGTCGGTGAGGATGTCAGCGCTGGTGAGCACCTGGATGTTGTCTGGCGCGCCGGCGCGCAGCGGGATCGTGTCGGTGACGACGATGCCCGAGAGCGGCGAGGCTGCGAGCGTCTTGTAGGCGTTGCCGGAGAAGACGCCGTGCGTCGCGACCGCGTAGACCTTCGATGCGCCCTCGTCGAGCACCGTCTGGGCGGCGGCGCTGAGCGTGCCGCCGGTGTCGATGATGTCGTCGACGATCACCGCGACCTTGTCCTTGACGTCACCGATCACGTAGCCGATCTCAGCGACCTGCTGGGCCGGTCGCTCCTTCTCGAGCAGGGCGTACGGAGCGCCGACCTTCTGCGCGAACTTGCGCACCAGCTTCACGCGGCCGGCATCCGGCGCGATGATCACCAGATCCTGGCCGGCGAGCTGGTCCTGGACGAACTGGGTCAGGATCGGCATCGCGGTCATGTGATCTACGGGCTTGGAGAAGAAGCCCTGCATCTGGCCGGCGTGGAGGTCCATCGTGACGAGCCGGTCGATGCCAGCGGTCTCGAGGATCTCGGCGACGAGGCGCGCCGAGATCGGCTCGCGCGGCGCTGACTTCTTGTCCTGGCGCGAGTAGCCGTACCACGGCGTCACGGCGATGATCCGGTGCGCAGAGGCGTGCTTGGCGGCGTGGATCATGACCATCAGCTCCATGAGGGAGTCGTTGACGGTCAGCCCCTCCTCCTCGTTGCCGGCGATCGAGGCGACGATGAAGAGGTCGGCGCCGCGAATCGAATCGGCGTAGCGGCAGTAGACCTCTCCGTCGGAGAAGGTCTTGAGTCCGGCCTCGGCGAGGTCGACCCCGAGGTTGTCGGCGATCTTCGCGCCGAGCGCCTGGCTCGTGCGCCCGGCGGTCACCATCAGCCGCTTGTGGTACTCGGCGTGGATGAAGGTGCCCGGCGTGAGGTCCGTATCTGTGCCCACGGTGCTAGTCATCCGCGCTCTTTCTCGACCCGCTCGGCGTAGCCATCGACGTTCTTCTGCTCTGGGCGGGAGATTCCGAGCGCGCCTGGCGGCACGTCCTCGGAGATCACCGATCCAGCGCCAATATACGCCCCGTCGCCGACGGTGACGGGAGCGACGAACGAGGTGCCGACCCCGGTGCGGACACCGCTGCCGATCTTCGTGCGGTGCTTGGAGAAGCCGTCGTAGTTGGCGGTGATGTTGCCTGCGGCGACGTTGGAGCCCTCGCCGACGTCGGCGTCGCCGAGGTAGGACAGGTGGGGAACCTTGGCGCCGGCGCCGATCTCCGAGTTCTTGATCTCGACGAAGGTGCCGATCTTGGCGCCGGCTCCGATATGCGCGCCGGGGCGCAGGTAGGCGAACGGCCCGACCGAGGCGCCCGCGTCCACCTGGGCCTCGGTGAGGAAGGAGTGGATGCAGATCGCGCCGTCGGCGAGCTGCGAGTCGGTGATCGTCGTCTGCGGGCCGATCTGGCAGCCGGCGCCGATCTTGGTCGCGCCGCGCAGGGTCACGCCCGCTTCGATCGTCGTGTCGCCGCCGATCTCCACGTCGGCCTCGACCCGCGTCGAGTCGGGCGCGAGGAAGCTGACGCCGTTGAGCGCATGCCGCTCGAGGATCCGGCGCTGGGCAAGACGCTCGACGTTCATCAGGTCGGCGCGGTCGTTGACGCCCATCGCGCTCGTCACATCGTCGGTGACCGTCGAGGCGATCGTCCGACCACCCGCGCGCAGGATCGGGAAGACGCCGGTCAGGTAGACCTCGCCGCCTTCGGCACCCACCTGGTCGAGCGCGTCGAACAGCGCGTCGGCGTCGAAGGCGTAGGTGCCGAGGTTGACCTCGCGGATCGCCAGGTGGTCGGCGCTGACGCCGTCGGGGATCTTCGTCTCGACGATCTGCCCGACCGAGCCGTCGGGGGCGCGCACGATCCGCCCGTAGCCGTCGGGGTCGAGGCTCTCGGTGGTGAGCAGGGTGGCGCCCGCACCTGCCTCGCGGTGGGCGGTCACGAGCTCGGCGATCGTCTGAGCCGGGATCAGTGGCTGATCGCCGGAGAGGATGACGAGCGTCGATCCGGTCGCGACGGCGTCGCGTGCGGCGAGCACCGCCGCTCCGGTGCCCTCGCCGCTGCTCTGCTCCACGACCGTCACGGTGGCGGGCAGGCCGGCTGCGATGTCGTCGCCCGGGCGGGTGACGCAGATCGTCTGGTCGGCGCCGGCGGACTGCGCAGACTCGAGCACCCACTCGACCATCGGCTTGCCGAGGACGGGATGGAGGACCTTGGGAAGCGACGAGCGCATGCGCGTGCCCTTGCCCGCCGCCATCACGAGAACGGTTAGCTGCGCGGCCATCAGGGGCGCAGCGTACCGCCGCACCACCACCGCAACCTCTCCAGGGCCTATCCTGGCTGTCCCCTTGGGGGGTCGTCTAGTTGGCAGGACACCAGGTTTTGGTCCTGGGAACGGGGGTTCGAGTCCCTCCCCCCCAGCTTCGCGCCTAGCGGTCCGTGGCGTCGCGTGGGACGCGGCCGGCCGCGGCGCCGGCCTCGCGGGCCGGTCCGGCGGGCGGGGCGATGCCGAGGACGCGCATCGCCTTGAGGCCGAGCGAGAGGCGCTCGCGGCCGTCGGTCGAGCCGACGTCGAAGCCCGACAGCTCGCGGACGCGGTCGAGCCGGTAGCGGATCGTGTGACGGTGGGTGAACAGTCGCTCGGCGGTCTTGGCGACGCTGCCGTCCGCGTCGAGGAACGTCTCCAGCGTCCGCACCAACTCGGTCTCGTACTGGACGTCGTACTCGACGAGCGGGGCGACGGTCTCTTCCTGGAACCGTTCGAGCTCAGCCGGGTCCTCGCTCATCGCGGGCAGCAGCAGCCGGTAGGCGCCGGTCTCCTCGAAGGACAGGAAGGTGTCGCCGCGGGCGTCGGCGACGTTCGCGGCCAGCAGCGACTCGGCCCCGGCACGGCTGAGGTCGACCGGGTCGGCCGTCGGCCGGCTGAGGGCGACGGTCAGCACGTAGCCGACGAGCCCGGACTCCAGCTCGGCGAGGACCGCCTTGGCGACCCGTTGGCCGACCTCGGGGCCCTTGCCCGGGAGCAGGACTACCAGCTCGCGGTCGGGCCGCGAGGGTCGGCCCTCGCCGTGGACGACCGGCAGCGCCGGGCCGTAGGCGACCGCGGCCGTCAGCGAGGTGCGCTCGACCGCACGCGCGCCCCGCTCGGCGAGCGTGAGCACGCGCGCGCGCCAGTCGCCCTCCTCGGGATGCTGTGGCCGTGCGCGTACGACGATCACCGCGGCACCCTCGCGCAGGTCGCAGCCGAGCTCGCCGGCGCGGGCGACGATGTTCTCGCGGTCGGTCAGCTTGCGGTTGAGCAGGTCTGCGAGGAAGTCGCCGACCGCCGCCTCGGTAGCGCGTCCCGGCGCACGTGAGCGGTGGACCTCGAGCCCGATCAGCGTCGTGACCATCCGCAGCAGCGCCGGCTCGGGAGCCCCGTCCCAGGGACGCATCCGCAGCTGGCCGACGACCTCGTCGGCGACGCGCAGGTCGACCGCGCCGCTGCCGCGCTCGCCAGCGATCACCGCCCGCTCGTCCTCAGATGACTGGCAGGCGACGGCCAGGATGCTGCTCCCGGTGTCGAGCACCACGACGCTCGCGTCGAGCGCTCGCGAAGCGGCTCGCGCCACCGTCGGCAGCCCCGCACCGGCCTCGACCGCCGCCGAGACCTCCTCGATCCCCTCGAGGAACGAGCTCTTGCCCGCCGTCTTGTCGCCAGCAGCGTTCACAGGCAGATTCTAGGTCGGGAAGGGCGCCGATCAGGCGTAGCGGTCGTAAGACCAGACGACGGCGAGGCCGGCGACCGCCCCGATTCCGAGCAGCGTCCCGGCGATGTAGAGCGTCAGGAACCCGGCGGCGATCCGCTCCCAGGCTCGCCCATACGCGCGGATCGCAGGTACGAGGATGAAGAAGATGTAGGCCGCGCCGGCGATGCCTGCCGCGAGGGCGATCGCCAGCTCGGTGGTGCTGAAGTCGAAGCTCATTTGGTCGACTCGGCGGGATCGGGTACCGGGCGGGCCACATTGTGCCTCAGATAGGCGACGACGAGGCCGGCCACGGCACAGAGCCCGAGGACGCCGGCGCCGAGCCCCCACCCGCCGGCGACGTCGGACCAGTAGTGGACGCGCAGGTAGATGCGCGACAGCCCGATCGCCGCGGCGACGATCAGCGCACCGCCGACGAGCGCGGCCCGGCAGGCGATCCCCGGGATGACGCGCGACACCAGCACCGCAGCCGCAACCCAGACGGTCGAGTAGGCCGCGTGCCCGCTGGGATAGCTCGAGCCGGCGGCATCCGCGAGCGGATCTGAGGGTCGCGGCCGGTCGATGCCGTTCTTGGCGAGGTGGATCGAGGCGTAGAGCAGCAGGAACCCGGTGACGAGCGTGACGAGCTCGATCCAGCTGCGCCGCGAGGCGAGCAGTATCGACACCGCCAGCACCAGGCCGGCGACCGTCGCGAGCGCGCCCAGGTCGGTGATGACCTTGGCGACATCGGTGAGCGCGTCGTGGACGTTGAGACGGTCGGCCAGGTCGAGCAGCTCGCGGTCGGCGGGCGTCGTCGAGGGATCGCCGGAGAGGGTCACGGCGTAGACGGTGAAGACGTAGAAGCCGACGCCGGTGACCGCTAGCGTCGTGGTCAGCTCGAGACCGAGGCCGCCGGGCGTGATCCGCTGACCGATGAACCGCACCCGCGGCGCTGCCACTCGCCAGACCGGTGCGAGTACGCGGCGGCGCAGCGGTCTGAGCACGGCGAGCAGCGGCCGGAAGGCCGGGCGCTCGTCCATCCACTCGACGGCCATGCGCCGCTGGTCGGGATCGCGGAAGCGGCGGTAGGCGAGCACGCAGCCGACGACCGTCACGACCGTCACCCCGAAGCCGAACGTCGCCTTGCCGGCGACGTTCGCGACGGTGTCGAACGACTCGTAGAAGACGTAGCCGAGGACGCAGAAGACGCTCGCCCAGATCCCGCAGCCGATGATGCTGAACGGGATGAAGCTGCGGTAGGGCACCCCGGAGGAGCCGACGACGAACGGCGCGAGCGCGCGCACGAGGCCGATGAAGCGGCCGATCACGATCGTCTTGCCGCCGTGGCGCCTGAAGTAGGACTCGACCTGCTCGAGCCGCGACTCGTCGATCTTCACCTTCGGTCCGTGGCGCAGGATGAAGTCGCGTCCGAGCCGCCGGCCGATGAAGAAGCTGGTGGTGTCGCCCAGGACGGCCGCCGTCCAGACGATCCCGATCAGCACGATCAGGCTGATCTCCCCCTCGCCGGCGATCACGCCGCCGACGATGACGACGCTCTCGCCCGGAGCGACGAGCCCGACGAACGCGCCGGTCTCGAGGAACGCGAGCACCCCGACCAGGAGATACGACCACGCGCCGAGCGTCTCGGCTATGTCCTCGATCAGCTTCTCGACGTCAGGGAAGTCCGGCATCGCCCCGGTCGCGGACAGCAGCGCGATCGCCGCGACGAGAACGGCGACGATCGCGAGACCCGGATGGCCACGAACGAGCCTCACGTGTTGAGGCTCGTCACGATCGCGTTGGGCAGCTGCCCGGCCGCATGCTCGCCGTCGGCGCGGTCGGCGAAGACGCCGAAGGTCGTCGGACCCGAGCCGCTGACCTGAGCCGCGAGCGCACCGGTCGCGCGCAACTGCTCGATCGACTCGGCGAGCTCGGGGCGCAGCGACAGCGCCGCCGGCTGGAGATCGTTGGCGATGCGGCCTGCGAGGTCGGCTAGCGATCCGGCGGCCACCGCGCGCAGTGCCTCGGGATCGAGGTCGGCGCTGTGTCCGCCAAGCCGGTCGAGCTCCCCGTACACGGCTGCGGTCGCCAGCCCCTCTGCCTGCGGTACGAGCACGAGCGTCATCGCGGGAAGGTCTAGCGGTTCGACGACCTCGCCGACGCCCGACACGAGCGCGTGAGCTGGGAGGACCTGACTCGGGACGTCCGAGCCCAGTCCCGCCGCGACCTTGCGCAGCTGGTCGACCGAGAGTGGCGAACCCGCGATCGCGTTGGCTGCGCGCAGCACCGCCGCGGCGTCGGCGCTGCCGCCGGCGAGGCCGGCAGCGACGGGGATCCGCTTGTCGATCTCGATCCGCAGCGGGGGCAGCTCGGCGGCGGGCGCGGCAGCCCGGAAGGCGGTCAGGGCCGCGGCAGCGAGGTTGTCGCCGTCAACGCCGGGACAGCGGACCTCGTCGCGCAGGCCACGCTCGACGCGCACGGTGTCGGACAGGGTCAACGAGGCGAACAGGGAGCAGAGCGGGTGCATCCCGTCGGCGTCTGGAGCGCCGACGCGCAGGACCAGGTTCACCTTGGCGTTGGCGCGTTCCTCGATCACGCCCGCCTCGCCTGCAACGGCTCCAGCAGATCTCCGCCGATCAGCTCGGCAAGCTGCGCGAACTGTCCCGGCGTGAGCCGCTCGGCGCGCGCATCCTCGGGCAGGTCGAGCTCGGCGAGCGCGGCGCGTGCCCGCCCGCGCAGGGCGTCCGGCGCGCCCGGATCGAGCGCCAGCGAGCCGGCGAGCGCCTTGCGACGATGCGCGAACGCTGCGTGGACGAGCGCTACGACCGCCGGCGCCGGCGATGGCCCATGCCGGCGCAGCCGCACCAGCGCCGACTCGACGTTCGGCTTGGGGTGGAAGACCGTGTTGGGCACGCGGCGTAGGACCTTCACGTCACAGGCGAGCTGGGCGAGCACGGAGGTGGCGCCGTAGATCTTGCCGCCGGGCGCGGCCGCGAGCCGCTCGCCCACCTCGCGCTGGACCATCGCGAGCCACAGGGCGACCTGCGGCATCTCGGTCAGCGTGCGCAGGATCACCGTCGCCGCGACGCCGTAGGGCAGGTTCGCGACGACCTTCGTCGGCGGCGGCGCGAGCGCTCCGAGGTCGATCGTGACCGCATCGGCGAAGTGCAGCGTCGCGTTCGGGTGAGAGTCGAGCGCGTCGTTGAGCGCCGGCTCGAGCGAGCGGTCGATCTCCACGACGTGCACGTGAGCCACCCGCGGCGCGAGGTACTCCGAGAGAACGCCCAGCCCGCCGCCGACCTCGAGGATCACGTCCTCCTGCGCGAGCTCGGCGCCGGCGCCGATCACCGCGAGGAAGTTGTCGTCGATCAGGAAGTTCTGGCCGAGCTCGCGGTTCGGCCGGACGTCGAAGCGCTGCAGGCGGTTGAGGCTCGCCTGGCGCGGAAGCCCGGCGGACGGCTCGCTCACCAGCCGAAGACGCGCTTCGCGTTGCGCTCGACGATCGCCTCCAGCTCCCCGTAGTCGATGCCCCGCAGCTCGGCGACGAACTCTGCCGTGTGTGTCACGTTGGCGGGCTCGTTGGGCTCACCGCGGAGCGGAACGGGCGTCAGGTACGGCGCGTCGGTCTCGACCAGCAGCAGCTCGTCGGGCAGCTCGCGTGCCGCCTCCTGGAGCGCGTCGGCGTTCTTGTAGGTGACGTTGCCGGCGAGCGAGCAGAGGTAGCCGGCCTCGACGCACTCGTCGAGCCGGTCGGGAGCCGAGAAGCAGTGCATGACGACCGTAATGCCCTGCGCGTGCTCGGCCAACACCGCGAAGGTGTCCTCCTCGGCGGCGCGGGTGTGGATGACGACCGGCAGCTCGAGCCGGCGCGCGAGGTCGAGCTGGGCCTCGAAGGCGTTGAGCTGATCCTTGCGGGGAGCGCGGTCGCGGTAGAAGTCGAGCCCGGTCTCGCCGACCGCGACGACCCCCGGCTGGCCGGCAGCCTGCTCGATCTCCTCGATGTCCGAGGCCTGCCAGCCCGTGGCGGCGTTGGGGTGGCGGCCGACGATCGCCCAGACGCCGTCGAGCTCGGCGGTGGCCGCGAGCGCGCATGGGTTGGTGGCGGGATCCATGCCAACGGTCGCGATCCGCGTCACCCCGAGCGAGCGAGCGCGCTTCACCAGCTCCGCGTCCGGCGCCTTGCAGGAGTCGAGATGGCAGTGGGTGTCGATCACGGCGGCTAGGCGGTCGCCTCGGCCCTGGGCTCGACCCGCGGGAAGAGCTGGCCGAGCTCGCCGAGTCGTGCGCCACCGCCGACCGTGCCCAGCGCTGCCGTGTCGAGCGACAGGTCCGGCTGACCGAGCGCCTCGAGCAGCCGCTCCACGGTCTTCGGCACCCACGGGTTCAGCAGCACCGACACCACGCGCAGGCCCTCGGCGAGCGTGTAGAGAACCTGATCGAGCTCCGCGGCGGCCGAGTCGTCCTTGGCGAGCTGCCACGGCTCACGCTCGGTGACGAAGCGGTTGAGCGCACGCACGCGCTCCCAGACGTCGTCGAGCGCGGCGCTGACCTCGACGCGGTCGAGCCGCTCGCGGACCGTGTTCGCCAGGCCGTCGAACAGCGCCGCGACGTCCGCCGCCGGCTCCGCGTCCGGCACCACGCCGTCGCGGTACTTGGCGATCATCGCGAAGGTGCGGCTCGCGAGGTTGCCGTACTCGTTCGCCAGCTCGGTCGTGTAGCGCGTCTCGAAGCCCTCGGGCGAGATCGAGCCGTCCTGGCCGAAACCGACCTCGCGCAACAGGTAGTAGCGCAGCGCGTCGGTCCCGTAGACGTCCATCACCTCGAACGGGTCGAGCACGTTGCCGAGCGACTTCGACATCTTGTGCTCGTCCATCAGCAGGTAGCCGTGGATGAACAGCTTGCGCGGCAGCTCGATCTCGGCCGCCATCAGCATCGCCGGCCAGATGATCGCGTGGAACTTGAGGATGTCCTTGGCGATCAGGTGGACCGCCGGCGGCCAGAACTCGTCGCGCAGGTCCTCGCCCTCGCGAGCGTAGGTGAGCGCCGAGTAGTAGTTGAGCAGCGCGTCGATCCAGACGTAGATCGTCTGCTCGGGGTCCCACGGGACCGGCACGCCCCAGGTGAGCCCGCGGCGGCTAAGCGAGAGGTCGTTGAGCCCGCCCTGGATGAACGAGAGCGCCTCGTTGTAGCGGTTGCGCGGCAGCACCCACTCTGGCTGGTCGGCGTAGAGCTGCTCGAGCGGCTCCTGGAACGCCGACAGGCGGAAGAACCAGTTCTCCTCCTGCTCGCGGTCGAGCTCGATCAGGTGGATCGGGCACTTGTTGCCGTCGAGGATCTCGTTCTCGGTCTTGAAGTCGGCGCAGCGCGGGCAGTACCAGCCTTCGTAGACGCCCTGGTAGACGTGGCCGTTGGCCTCGAGGCGGGTCGCGATCTCGGCGACGACCGCCTCGTGCTCGGGATCGCTGGTGCGGATGAAGAAGTCGTTGGTCGCGTTGACGCGGCGCGCGACCTCCTTGAAGCGCTCGGCGTTGCGCTCGGCGAGCTCGCGCGGCGGGACTCCCTCGCGCTCGGCGGCCTGGGCGACCGGCTCGCCGTGCTCGTCGGTCCCCGTCAGGAAGAAGACGTCCTCGCCGCGCTGGCGCATGTGGCGCGCGAGGACGTCGGCGGCGACGGTCGTGTAGACGTGGCCCAGGTGGGGCTCGCCGTTGACGTAGTAGATCGGGGTGGTGACGTAGTACGACACGAGCCGCCGATGCTACTGCGGCCGACCACCCCCGCGAGCGCGATCGACGCGAGGCAGGCGAGCGCCCAGCCGAGATCGGGCGCCCGCCGGCCGATCCCCGTAGCGGGACGCGGCGCGAACCGGACCGGGCGGAGCGCCACCGGTGCCGGCGTGGCGATCGGCGGCGGGTCGGGCGGCCTTCTGCGAGCGGGCCGCGGGGCCGCCAAGAACGCGAGCGGGTCTCGGTAGCCGTGCCTGCTGCCCGCGGCGCGGACGCCGAAGTGCAGATGCGGCTCCGCGTTCGAAGGAGTCCCGCTCGTGCCGACCGTCCCGATGCGCTGGCCGGTCGCGACCCGATCGCCCGCGGCGACCGCAGCCGAGGCCAGGTGCAGGTATGAGGTGTCGAAGCGCCCGTCCGCGGTTCGCACCGTGACGGTCAAGCCAGACGGGCCGACCGATCCGGCGAAGCGGACGGTCCCGGCGCGCGCCGCGACGACCGGCGCCCCGACCGGCGCGCCGACGTCGATGCCGCGGTGCTGTCCCGGCGCGAAGCGGTCGATGCCGTAGCGGTAGGGAGTCACCAGCTCGCCGGCGACCGGCCACGCCCAGCCGCGTGACGTTGCGCTCGCCACGCCCGGCAGCAGCCAGGCGACGATCAGGAGGGCCGTCGTAGAGCGAAGGGTCGAGGCGAGCACCGGCCGAACGTAGGCGCGGCGTGCGGCGCGGCCAAGGTCAGGGACGCCGAGCCGTCACCGTCCGACCACGAGCTCAACCGTCAGGTCGAAGGGGTTACTCGGTGAGCGCCGAGTACAGGCGGTTGGCGCTGCCGCCCGTCAGGTCGGCGACGACCTGGGCCGCCACCCGCGGCTTGGCTCCCGCGTCGACCAGGCGCCGCACGTGCTCGAGCCCGGCCGGCGGGCCGTCTCCGTCGTCGTTCGTGCTCGGCGGGCCGAAGACGAGCACGACCTCGCCGCGCGGCGGTGCGTCCGAGTAGCGCTCGGCCAGCTCTGCCGCCGTGCCGCGGATGACCTCCTCATGGGCCTTGGTCAGCTCGCGGCAGACGGCGACCTGGCGCTCGGGATCGTCCTCGGCGAGCAGCGCGAGCGTCGCCGGCACTCGCCGCGGCGACTCGAAGGCGATCAGCGTCCCACCGCTCTCGGCGAGCACCCGCCGCAGCTCGCCGGCCTTGCGCGGCAGGAAGCCGACGAAGCGCCAGCGGTCGGCCGGCAGCGCCGAGGCCACGAGTGCCGCCAATGCGGCCGACGGGCCCGGAAGCACCTCGACCGGGAGCCCGGCCGCCACGCACGCCCGGACGAGCACATAGCCCGGATCGGAGACCAGTGGCATCCCCGCGTCGGATACCAGCGCGACGTTCGCTCCACCCTGCATCCGCTCGACGAGCTCGGCGGAGCGCTGCTCCTCGTTGTGCTCGTGATAGCTGACGAGCGTCGCGTTGACGCCGTAGCGGTCGAGCAGCGTCCGCGTCCGGCGCGTGTCCTCACAGGCGACGACGTCCGCGTCGCGCAACGCCGACAGCACGCGCAGGGTGACGTCCTCGAGATTGCCGATCGGGGTCGGGCAGACGGTCAGGCCCATGCGCCCACCCCGTCGAGGGCCAGCAGTGCCGCGCCGAGCATCGCCGACTCGTCGCCGAAGCGCGTCGGGACGATCGACGGCGGCTCGCGTCCGGGCGGCAGGACGCGCGCGGCCGCGGCGGCGCGGGCAGGGTCGAGCAGCAGGTCGGCGGCCGCGCCGGCGCCGCCGCCGATCACGACGACGTCCGGATCGAGCGCGTTGACGAGCCCGGCGATCCCGACGCCGAGCCGCTCGCCGACCCCGGCGAGCACGGCCTGCGCTCCCTCGTCTCCGTCATGCGCCATCTCGGCCACCAAGCCGCCGCTGATCTCGCGTCCGTCCTCGACGAGCCGGCCGAGCGGAGAGTCGGGCGACGCGCGCCCGGCGCGTTCGGCCGCGACCGCGATCGCGCGGCCGGAGACGATCGTCTCGAAGCAGCCCCGGCCCGGGCAGTCGCCGGGGCAGTCCTCGCCGTGCAGGTCGATCGTCATGTGGCCGAGCTCCCCGGCGAAGCCGTGGGCGCCACGGTGCAGTCGGCCACCGAGGATCAGCCCACCGCCGATCCCGGTGCCGAGCGCGAGCATCACCGCATCGTTCGCGCCGCGCGCTGCGCCGTGGCGATGCTCTGCCAGCAGCGCCACGTTGGTGTCGTTGTCGACCCAGACCGGCAGCCCGATCCGCTCGCTCATCAACGACCCGAACTGGACATCGTCGATCGGCAGGTGGTTGGACCAGACCGAGACCGCCCGCTCGCGATCGACCAGGGCGGGGATCCCGAACCCGACCGCCTCGACGTCGGGCGCCGCCGCACGGATCTCCGCGACCGCCTCGACGAAGACGTCCAGCGTCTCTGCCCGATCCGCTCCACGCCAGTAGCGCCGCACGCGGTTGTGGACGACGAGCTGGTCGTCGACGACGCCTCCGAGGAGCTTGGTGCCCCCCGCGTCGATCCCGATGACGCGTCGTGGCGGCATGGCCGGACGATATACACAGGGTGGTGAACCCCTCCGGCCCCGGCGACCGGCCTGACTACAAGGTCTATCGGTCGCGCAAGAGCCCACTCGGCTCGCTCAACCGCTCCGACGAGCTCGATCGCTTCAAGCAGCGCTCGCGCGAGCCCGGGCGCAAGCGCGAGCGGCCACCGCGCAAGCGCAAGCCGATCGGCTTCCGGCGGGTGATCCGCTGGGTGCTGATCGCGATCGCCAGCTGGCTGACGCTCTCGTTCACGCTGTTCGTGATCAGCGCGCAGATCGAGGGCGGCGTGAGCGACGATGTCAAGGCCGCGCTCTCGGACAACGGCAACTTCCTCACCGGCAGCACGGTGCTGGTGCTCGGCTCGGACGAGCGCAAGGGCGACTCGATCGACGAGTCGCTGAGCGGGCCGGGCCGTGCGGACTCGATCATGCTCGTCCACGCCTCGTTCGGGCGGATCAGCAAGCTCTCGATCCCGCGCGACTCCGAGGCCGACATCCCCGGCCACGGCACGACGAAGATCAACGCGGCCTACGCGATCGGCGGGCCCGCGCTGATGATCGAGACCGTCGAGCAGTTCCTCGGCAACGGTCTCGAGATCAACCATCTGATCGAGGTCGACTTCGAGGACTTCCCCGCGTTCATCGACTCGCTCGGCGGGATCACCGTCGACAACCCGTCACGGATCTGCGCGCCACCGTTCGACAACTTCTGGCGCGGCTTCAACCTGCGCAAGGGCGAGCGCGAGCTCGACGGCGAGCGGGCGCTCGGCTTTGCCCGTGTGCGCAGCAACCCCTGCGCGCCGGCCGAGAACGACCTCGTGCGCGCGGCGCGCCAACAGGAGGTGCTGAGCGCGATCCGTCGCCAGCTGATGTCTCCGTCGACCTTCTTCCGCCTGCCTTGGGTCAGCTGGCGCGCGCCGCAGACGATCAGCTCCGACATGCGCGGACCGGGTCTGATGGCGCTGGCGCTCGACCTCGCGACCGGCGGCTCTGGCGACACCAAGGTGCTGCGCCCGTCGTGCCTGGGCTGTGGGGTGGACTCGAGCCTTCAGGTCCCGGAGGACGAGAAGGCAGCCGCCGTCGAGGAGCTGCTGGGCAGGTAGCCGCGCTGGCTAGTCAGCCTTGGAGGCTGACTTGGCGGTGTCCGACGGGTCCGACTTGGAGTCCGAGCTCGACGAGGAGTCCGAGGAGCTGGACGAATCGGAGCTCGAGCCCGAGGACCCGTTGTCCTTGGCCGAGCTGGCGCCTGCGCCCTTCTTCTTCTTGCCGTAGTCGGTCGTGTAGAAGCCCGAGCCCTTGAAGTGGACGGCGGGCGAGTGCAGCACCTTCTGGACCGGCGCGCCGCAGACCTCGCAGGCCGTCAGCGCGTCGTCGGTCATGCGCTGCATGACCTCGAAGGTGTGCCCTTTGTCGCAGCGGTACTCGTAGATCGGCATGGCGCTCTGAGTATACGAGTGCCAACGCGGGTCGAAAGCCCGCTCAGCGCGGGGGCGGCTCGGGCGCGTTGAGATCCCTCAGCAGGGATACGCCCGTGGAGTGCCACACGATCCAGGCAGCCAGATGGCTTATGGGTCTCAACGCGTTGGTCACGAGATCGAACCTAACGGGGTCACCGGATGTAAACAAGTACGTACCCGGGTGCCCGCCCGCTCACACCGCCATTTTCAGGCTAGGGTTCCCCGCCGTGCCTACCGACGCCGTGACAATGGACAAGATCGTGTCGCTCTGCAAGCGGCGCGGCTTCATCTTCCAGTCGTCCGAGATCTATGGCGGTCTCGCCTCGACCTACGACTACGGCCACTACGGCGTCCTGCTCAAGGGCAACGTGAAGGCGGAGTGGTGGCGCGCGGTGCTCCAGGAGCGCGAGGACATGGTCGCGCTCGACGCCGCGATCCTGATGCACCCGCGCACGTGGGAGGCCTCGGGCCACCTCGAGGGCTTCACCGACCCGCTCGTCCAGTGCCTCGGCGACTGCAAGAAGCGCTGGCGCGAGGACCATCTGCGGGAGGCGATCGAGGCCGACGGCGGCGATCCGACGGCCGAGCTGCGCTGTCCCCAGTGCGGCGGCGAGCTCTCCGAGCCACGCAACTTCAACCTGATGTTCGAGACCCACATGGGCCCGGTCCAGGACGAGGGCTCGCGCGTGTTCCTGCGCCCGGAGACAGCCCAGGGAATCTTCGTCAACTTCAAGAACGTCATGCAGTTCGCGCGCAAGAAGCCGCCGTTCGGCATCGCGCAGGTCGGCAAGTCGTTCCGCAACGAGATCACGCCGGGCAACTTCATCTTCCGCACGCGCGAGTTCGAGCAGATGGAGATCGAGTTCTTCGTCCCTCCGCCCGAGGCCCAGAAGTGGCACGAGCACTGGATGGAGCAGCGGATGAGCTGGTACACCGACCTCGGCATCCGGCCCGACCACCTCCAGCTGCGCGCCCACGGCTCCGACGAGCTCTCGCACTACTCGAGCGCGACGAGCGACGTCGAGTATCTGTTCCCGATGGGCTGGTCCGAGCTCGAGGGCGTCGCCAACCGCGGTGACTTCGACCTGTCGCGTCACGCCGAGTACTCACGGGAGAAGATGGACTTCGTCGACCCTGGGACCGGCGAGCGCTACGTCCCGCACGTGATCGAGCCGTCCGCCGGCGCCGACCGCGGCACGCTCGCCTTCATGGTCGACGCCTACGACGAGGAGGAGGTCGAGGGCCGCGAGCGCGTCCTGCTGCGCCTCCACCCGCGACTTGCTCCGGTCAAGGCGGCGGTGCTCCCGCTGGTCAACAAGGACGGACAGCCCGAGAAGGCGCGTGCGCTCTACGAGGATTTGCGCAAGCGGATGCCGGCCGAGTTCGATACCGGCGGCTCGATCGGCAAGCGCTACCGGCGCCAGGATGAGATCGGCACGCCATGGGGCGTCACCATCGACCACCAGACGATGGAGGACGACACCGTCACGCTGCGCGACCGTGACTCGCTCGAGCAGACGCGGATCGCGATCGACCAGATCGGCGACGAGCTGGCGCGCCGGCTCGAGGCCGACTGGCAGACGCCGAAGCTCGGCGCCTAGCCCTTCCGAGCGCTAGCCGGCGGCTACGACGCCGCGGCTGTTGCGACGGTACATCAGGTGCGCGAAGCCGATCCCGGTGACGAACATGAACGCGCTGTAGACCGCCGCCGGGATCGTCAGGGCAGCGACCAGCGAAGCACCGACGGCGATCGCCAGCGACGCGTTGTGAACGCCCAGCTCGAGTGCGATCGCCGTCGCCTGGCGGTCGTCCAGGCGGGCGGCCTTGGAGACCCCGTAGCTGATGCCCATCGCGGTGACGTTGAGCGCCAGCGCCGCCCCAGCGACAGCCGTTACGTTGTCGATCACGATCTCGTGCTCGGCGATGATCGCGCCGACCACGACGAGCCCGAACAGCGCGAGCGACAGCTTGCGCACGTTGTCGTAGACCGATGCGACCCACTCGGGCCAGAGGTGGCGGACGGTCATCCCGATCGAGATCGGGACGACCGTGACCAGGAACACGCGCAGGACCACGCCGCCCATGGAGATGTCCCCGATGTCGCCTGCGCCGAACACGTTGACGGCGAGGCTGAGATAGGCGGGGACCGTGATGACCGCAGCGCAGCTGCTGATCGCGGTCATCGTCACCGACAGCGCGGTGTCGCCCTTGGCGAGATGGGTCAGCAGGTTGGCCATCGTCCCGCCGGGGGAGGCACCGAGCAGCACGAGGCCGACGGCGAGCTCAGGCGGGAGCCCGAAGAGGGCCGCGATGCCGAAGGCGAGGGCGGGCGCGACGAGCGCCAGGTTGACCAGCCCGATCGCCACGCCGCGTGGGAAGACGAACACGCGCTTGAAGTCGGCGACGGTCAGCGACAGGCCGAGCCCGGCCATGATCACCGCGAGCGCGGCGGGCAGCACCAGCGTCGCGATCAGCGAGTCCTCCACCAACGCAGCCTAACCCGGCCCGCAAGCGCAACGACAGCTCCCTACTCGCGCTCTCCCGCCGTGGGCCCGGACAAACCTTCGAGCAGCCACGCCTCGACGGGGTCGCGCTTGCCCTTGACGCGAACCGTCCCCAACGACGAGACCTGGGCGCCGGAGAGCGCGCGCAGCGTCGTCGCTCCGATCGCCACGCCGCCGACCGGAGCGACGCTCTCGAGCCGCGCCGCGAGGTTGACGGTGTCGCCGATGACGGTGTAGCTGCGCCCGCTCTCGACGCCGAGCACGCCGACCATCGCCTCACCGCTGTTGACGCCGACGCGGAAGCGCGGCCACTCGGGATGCTCGCCCGCGATCCGCGCCGTCTCGGACTGCAGCGCGAGCGCAGCGCCGACAGCACGCTCGGCGTGATCGGGCTGGTCGCCACGGGTGCCCCAGGTGGCCATGATCGCGTCGCCGATCAGGCGATCGACCTCGCCCCCGCACTCGCTGACGATCGGCGGGATCGCGACCTCGAGGTAGCTGTTGATCATCTCCGACACATCGCGCGGGTCGCGCCCCTCCGAGTACGACGTGAAGCCGGCTAGATCCGCGAACAGCACGGTCACGTCGCGCTTGCCGGCCGCGGTCTCGTCGAGGTAGAGGTCGCGGAAGCGCTCGGGCGACTCCTCCTGGCGCGCGCTGTAGGCGATCGCGCCGAAGGCGGCGAGCATCAGCAGGTGCCACTCCCACCAGGTCGCGTGCCAGTTGCGCGCGAACGCGACCGCGACCATCGCCTCGGCGAGCAGGATGCAGGCGCTCGCCAGCGCGAGCTGGATCGGCGACTCGGTCAGCCGCTGCATGCGCAGGTAGCGCCCGGCGGCGAACGCATAGAGCAGCAACGCCAGCGCCGCCACGGCGATCAGGCCGCCCGAGGCCCGCTCGACGGGAGTGGGGTCGTCGAGCGGCGGCAGCGACGCGAGCGAGACCGCCGCCCAGACGAGCATCGCGCCCAACAGCAAGCGGCGCCAGAGATGGGCGTGATGCATCACCATCGCTGCGCGCTCTGGCGGCAACGGGGAGGCGGACGCGGCGACGAACACGGCGGCGATCACCAGGCCGACGGGCGTCGCGATCGTGAAGCCCTGGCTGCTCCCCTCCAACAGGACGCCCGGCGTCGCGAGGGCGTGCAGCGCGAGGAAGCCCGCCGCCGCGAGGAAGCCGAGCGAGACGAGATAGAGCCGCGCGTCGGCGCGACGCAGCGCGATCCCAGATGTCGAGAACGCCAGCGCGCCGCTGACGAGGGCGGCGCTCAGCACGAGCCAGAAGTGCGACGGATGGTGCTCCCAGTGGACGTCGGCGCCCGGCGCCGCGATCAGCAGCCAGAAGCCGCCGAGCGGCAGCAGCAGAACGAGCGCCCAGGGATTCACCGTCAAACCGTAACCGTCGGCCGGCCCGCCTCCTAACCTGGGGTCATGCAGCCGCTGTTCGAGCACCGACTCGAGCTGTCCGGATTCGAGACGCGAGCCCTGGAGCTCGAGGGAACGGGTCCGCCGCTGATCCTCCTGCACGGCTTCGCCGACAGCGCGGACACCTGGCGGCTGCTGCTCGACCGGCTTGGCCGCGCCGACCGGCGCGCCGTCGCACTCGACCTGCCCGGATTCGGCACCGCCGACCCGCTCGACCCGAAGCGACCCGTGCTCGAGCAGCTGACCGCGTTCGTGGCGGCGGCGGTGCGGCGCTTCGCGACCGACGGCGGGGCGATCGTCTGCGGCAACTCGCTCGGGGGCGCCGTCTCGCTGCGGCTCGCCGAGCGACCAGGCCTCGGGCTCGCCGGCATCGTCCCGGTCGCGCCGGCAGGCCTCGACATGGCGCGCTGGTTCGGCGTGATCGAGCGCGAGCCGGTGTTGCGCTCGCTGCTGGCGTCGCCGATGCCCGTGCCGCCGCAGATCGTCCAGCGCGTCGTGCTCGAGGTCTACAAGCGGCTCGCCTTCCACCGGCCGGGCGACGTCGAGCCGCTCGTCAACCAGGCGTTCGTCTCCCACTTCACCGATCGCGCCACCGCCCGGCGGATCCTCGACGCCGGTCGCCGGATGCTGCCCGAGCTGCGCGATCCATTCGAGCTAGAGCGGATCGAGTGCCCGGTGCTGCTGGTCTGGGGCGACCACGACGTGATGGTCTTCCGGACCGGTGCCGAGCGCGTCCTCGACACGGTGCCCGACGCCGATCTCGTCGTGATCGAGGGCTGCGGCCACTGTCCGCAGATCGAGGCCGCTGACCGGCTCGCCAGCCTCCTTCTAGACTTCCCGGCTCCCGTGGCGCGCGCGGCCTGACGCGCGCGGCGGCCCTCTCCCATGCGAATCCCGGATCCCGAGCAGCTGATCGACTCCGCCGCGACGGCGTGGGACCTCTACCTGGGCCCGGGCGTCGCCGACACGACGCGGACGCCGTCGTCGATTGTCCACGAGGGGCCGCAGTGCACGGTCCACCGCTTCCATTCGCGGCGCCGGGCGCGCGCCGACCGCGCGCCGGTCCTGCTGGTGCCGCCGCTCGCGGCGCCGGCCAGCTGCTTCGACCTGCGCCGCGGCTGCAGCGTCGTCGAGCACCTGACGTCGCTCGGCTACCCGACCTACGTCGTCGACTACGGGCCGATCTCGTTCGGCGACCGGGCGCTCGGCATCGAGCACTGGATCGAGGACGTAGTGCCGGAGGCGATCCGCGTCGCGAGCCGCGACACCGGCGACGCACCCGTCCAGCTCGTGGGCTGGTGCCTCGGCGGGATCTTCTCGCTGCTGACGGTGGCGAACGACCAGGAGCTGCCGGTCGCGTCCGTCGGGCTGATCGCGACCCCGTTCGACTTCGCGCGGGTCCGCCTCGCCGCGCCGCTGCGACAGCTCGCGCGGCTGACCGGCGGAGCGTTCGGGACGACGCTGTACCGGCTGCTCGGCGGCGCTCCGGCCCCGCTCGTCAGCCGCGGCTTCCAGATCACCTCCTGGGACCGCTACCTGACCAAGCCGCTCTGGGTCCTGCGCAACCTCCAGGACCGTGAGGCGATCGCGCACTCCGAGGCCGTCGACGAGTACATGGCGAAGATGCTCGCCTACCCGGGCCGCTCGTTCGGGCAGCTCTACCACCGCTTCTTCCGCGTCAACGAGCTGGCGGGCGGGACGCTTCAGCTCGACACCGATCGAACGATCGAGCTGGCGAACGTACGCCAGCCGGTGCTGACGATTGGCGGTGACGCCGATGCGCTGGCGCCAGTCGCAGCCGTCGAGGCTGTCGTCGACCTGCTTCCCAAGGCGGCGTCGATCCGCTTCGAGACCGTCGCGGGCAGCCACCTCGGCGTGCTCACCGGCCGCACCGCCGAGAGCACCAGCTGGCGCCACCTCGACGAGTTCCTCGCCGCGAACGACCCGCTGACCGCGGCCCCGCTGCCGGCGCAGACCCCGGCAGCAGAGCTGTCGCGCAGCGCCTAGCTGCTAGGCGCGTGCCGGCTCGCCGGCTCCCGACGCCTCGAAGTCGGCGTCTGGCAGCCAACGGTCGAGTGGCCGTGGCAGCCACCAGTTCCACTTGCCCATGACTTCCATCGTCGCCGGGACGAGCACCAGTCGTACGACGGTCGCGTCGAGTGCGACCGCCACGGCGAGACCGACACCGATCTCCTTGACCGAGGGCACGCCGACGCCAGCGAAGATCGAGAACACGGCGACCATGATCAGCGCCGCGCTGGAGATCGTCGCGGCGCTGCGCGCGAGGCCCTGGGAGACGGCGAGCTTCGAGTCGCCGGTGGCGGCGTAGCGCTCCTTGATCCGGCTCAGCAGGAAGACCTCGTAGTCCATCGAGAGGCCGAAGACGATCGCCAGCAGCAGCGGCGGGGTCATCGTGTTGATGTAGCCGAGCGACTGGAAGCCGAGGAAGCCGTCGATCCAGCCCCACTGGAAGATCGCGACGAGCACGCCGTAGGCGGCACCGACCGACAGCAGGTTCATCAGCACGGCCTTCAGCGGCAGCAGCACCGAGCGCAGCAGCACGAACAGCACGACGTAGCTGAAGGCGAGCACGAACAGGAGGATCTTCCAGAGCGAGCTGGAGACCTGGACGCGGAAGTCCTCCACCGATGCCGTCGCGCCACCGACGTTGACGTCGGCGATCGCACCCAGCTGCGTGCCACCGATCGTCGTGTCGCGCAGCCGGTTCACGAGATCGCTCGCCGGCTGGCTCTCCGGATCGTGGCGCGGCGTCAGCTTGACAAGCGCCGTTCCCCCGTCGCGCGAGATCGCCGGCGGCTGGACGGCGACGACCTCCGGGTCCTTCTTCACGGTCTTCGCGAACGCGGCGAGCGCCGTCTGGCTCTCGCGGCTGCGCGCCTTGCCGTCCTCGAACTCGGCCATCACGTACAGCGGCCCCGACGCCCCCGCGCCCATCTTCTCGGCGGCGAGCTCGGCCCCGACGCGCGTCTCGTTGCCCTCCGGGAACTGACGCAGCGCGCCGTCACCGGTTTCGAGCGAGAGCGCCGGAATCGCCAGGAAGAGCATCAACCCCGCACTCAGCGCGACGGTGACCAGCGGCCGGCGCGTGACGCGGTCGGTCCAGCGCTGCCAGAACCCGGGACCGGGGACGGCCGGCTCGGACGAGCCACGACGCAGACCGCGCACCCGTCGTACGACCCATGCGATCACGCCCGCGGTGCGGCCGGGCGCGTAGCCGCGGCGGCCGGCGACCGCCATCAGCGCCGGCAGGAAGGTCATCGCGGCGAGGATCGACACCGCGACCACGACGACGGCGCCCATCGCCATCGAGCGGAGCACCGTGGAGTTGACGAGGAACAGGCTGCCGAGCGAGATGATCACGGTGATCCCGGAGAAGGCGACTGCGACGCCCGACGTCCGCATCGAGATCCGGCGCGCCTCGGCCGGCGTGGCGCCGTTGGCGATCTCCTCGCGGTAGCGCGCGAGGATGAAGAGCGAGTAGTCGACGGCGACGCCGATCCCGATCATCGAGGCGACGTTGGTCACGAAGACCGACATCTCGGTCGCCTGGGAGAGGAAGTGGATCCCCGCGCCGGTGATCGCGACGCTGACGAAGCCGAGCAGCAGCGGCATCGACGCGGCCACGAGCGAGCCGAACACGGCGAGCAGGATCAGCAGGACGATCGGGAAGCCGGCGGCCTCCGCCGCTGCGAGGTCCTCCTTGCTGAGGTCTTGCATCCCGGCCCACATGGCGGCCTCGCCGACGAGGTAGAGCTGGGTGCCCCCGCTGGGGCCCTCCCCGACGCGGAGATCCTTGCGCAGGTCCATGGCGATGTCGGCGATCTGCTCGACCTCGCCGCCGGACTGGACGGGAACGATCGCGATCGGCGACTTGGCGGCGTCGGCCTCGGCCTTCGCAAGCGCGCGCGGCGCGACCTTGGAGAGCTCGCTGTCGTTGACGACGGCGCTGACGCGGCGCAGCTCGCGGCGCACGTCGGCCGTGTCGCCCCCCTTGCGCGCGACGACGACCGAGAGGTACTGGCGCTGGGCCAGGTCGAAGTCGACGAGCGCCTTGTCGACAGCCTCGGTGCCCGAGCCCGGGACCGTGAATCCGCCACTGGTCAGGTGCTCGGTCTGGCGCGCCATGAACGGCAGCGAAGCGAGCAGGAGAACGACCCAGGCGGCGAGCACGAGCCGCCGCCGACGCTCGAGGAATGACGTCAACCTGTCCATCGCCTGCTGCATGTGGTGCTCCTTATCCTGCCCTAGACACTTGGTTGGCCAGCCAGCCAACTGCTGTGCCTATTCGATCACAGGCCAGACCACGACCACTGTGATGTCGCTCACAAAGCGCGCTAGTCGCGCGCGCCGAGCAGTCCACGAGCGGTACGGACGCCGAGCTCGAAAGCCGGCCCGCTGTCCCACTCGGGATCGGAGATCAACTGCAATCCCATGCCGTCACCAAGCGCGAACAGCATCGCCGCGACAGCCTCGGGATCGGCATCGAGCGAGACGACGCCCTCGCGCTGCTTCTCGCGCAGCGCGTCGGCGAGCTGAAGCCGCCAGCGCCGGTAGAGCTCAGCCAGCTCCGCCCGGATCTCCTCGCTGCGGCGCGAGGCGCTGAGCATCTCGTAGAGCACGGCCTGAGCTCCCGGCTGATCGGCCACGAACGCCTCGAGCGTCTGCACCAGCACGCCGACGATCTCGTCGACCGTGGTCGCGGCCGCCAAGTGCTCCTCGAGAACCGCGACGCGGGCGTCGCAGTCGGTGCGGACCACCTCGACCATGAGGCGCTCCTTGGAGCCGAAGTAGTAGTGCAGCAGCCCACGCGAGACGCCGGCCTCACGGGCCACGACGTCGAAGGTCGACCCGGCCGCGCCGCGCTTGCCCACGCTGACGCGCATCGCCTCGACGATGCGCTGCGCCTTCTCCCCCTCGAGCTTGCGAGGGGCCTGTAGTGAAGCCTCCATGCCGGTCAGTCTAGCTGGCCAGCCAGCCAGATGTCTCGCTCGGCGCTATGAGGCCTTCGCGGGCTCGGCGGTGGCGCCTGACGCGTTCGGCGTCGTAGAAGCCGTGTACTCGTACTCCTCCTCAGCGCCGAACAGCGCGTCGAGGGCCTTCTTGCGCAGGTCCTCGCTGAGCACGACGGCCAACAGGGCTCCGGCGAAGGCGAGGAAGAGCAGCTTGCCGAGGCCGCCCTTGCGCTTGGGCTTGTCGCGCAGCGTGTCGGCCGCGCTCTTGAGCGACTCGGCCGAGTGCTTGAGCTCGCGCTGCAGCTTCTTGTCGTCGAAGGCCTTCGCGGGACCCTTGCTCTCGATCCGCTGGTAGGCGTTGCGCGCAGACTCGTAGGCGCTGACGAGCTCCTCACGCAGATCGGGATCCTCGAGCAGCCTGCGCACGTAGGGGTTCTCGCGGGCCGCCTGACCCGCCGCGAATGCTCCGGCTGCCGCTTTCTTCTTCGATGCCATGGCTGCTCTCCTCGCGTTGGGCTTGACCGTCGGTTCGAGGATAGCCATCAGCCCAAGGCGGCTGCCAGGACGTCGTCGACGGTATCCGCGAACAGGAACTCCATACCCGCGAGCAGGTTGCGCGGAAACTCGTCGATGTCGGCCTCGTTGCGCTGCGGCGCGATCACACGTTCGATCCCGGCTCGCTGCGCGGCGAGCGCCTTCTCCTTGAGCCCGCCGATCGGCAGCACCTGGCCGATCAGCGTTATCTCGCCGGTCATCGCCGTGTCCGAGCGCACGCAGCGGCCGCCGATCAGCGACACGAGCGCCGTCGCCATCGTGATCCCGGCGCTCGGCCCGTCCTTCGGTATGGCCCCCGCGGGAACGTGCAGGTGGACGTCGTTCGCCGAGAACCAGTCGGCGGGAGCGGCTGGCGCGACCTTGGCCAGATTGCGCCGCACGTAGGACATCGCGGCTGTCGCCGACTCGCGCATGACGTCGCCGAGCTGACCCGTGATCTGCAGCTTGCCGCTACCGGGATAGGAGGTCGCCTCCACGAACAGCACGTCGCCGCCGGCCGGGGTCCACGCGAGTCCGGTGGCGACGCCCGGCTCGTGCGTACGCCGGCGCACGTCGTACTGGAAGCGCCGCTTGCCGAGCAGCTCGCGTACCGCCTTCGGCCCGACCCGCCGCTTGGAGCTGCGCTTGCCCTCGGCGTACTCGCGGGCGACCTTGCGGCAGATCGCTCCGATCTCGCGCTCGAGGCTGCGCACGCCGGCCTCTCGCGTGTAGCCCTCGATCACCTCGCGCAGAGCGGCGTCGGTGAGCTCGATCTTCGACTTCGCCAACCCGTTGCGCTCGATCTGACGCGGGACGAGATAGCGCTTGGCGATCTCGAGCTTCTCCTCCTCCGTGTAGCCGGCGAGCTGGATGATCTCCATCCGGTCGCGCAGCGGACCGGGGATCGGCTCGAGCTGGTTGGCGGTCGTGATGAAGAGGACGTGGGAGAGGTCGAGCGCCAGGTCCAGGTAGTGGTCGCGGAAGCTGCCGTTCTGCTCGGGGTCGAGCACCTCGAGCATCGCGCTCGCCGGATCGCCGCGGAAGTCGGAGCCCATCTTGTCGATCTCGTCGATCATCAGGACCGGGTTGTTGGAGCCCGCATCGCGCAGCGCACGGACGATCGTGCCCGGCATCGCACCGACGTAGGTGCGGCGGTGGCCGCGGATCTCCGACTCGTCGCGCACGCCGCCGACCGATATCCGCTCGAACTCACGCCCCATTGCCGAGGCGATCGAGCGTCCGAGCGAGGTCTTGCCGACCCCGGGCGGACCGACGAAGCAGAGGATCGAGCTCGGCGCGTCGGGCTTCAGCTTGCGGACGGCGAGGAACTCGAGGATCCGGTCCTTGACCTTCTCGATGTCGTAGTGGTCGCGGTTGAGGACCTGGCGCGCACGCCTCAGGTCGATCTTGTCGTCGGTCGACTTCGACCACGGCAGGTCGGCGAGCCACTCGAGGTAGTTGCGGATCGTCCCGTGCTCGGCCGACTGCGGCGGCAGACGCTCGAACCGCGCCAGCTCACGCTCGGCCTGCTTGGCCGCGTGATCGGGTAGCCCGGCGGCCTCGAGCCGCTCACGCAGCTCGTCGGCCTCGGCCTGCTGCTCGTCGACCTCGCCGAGCTCCTCCTGGATCGCCTTCAGCTGCTGGCGCAGGAAGTACTCGCGCTGGCCCTTCTCCATCTCGGACTCGACCTGCGACTGGATGCGGCTGCCGATCGAGATCAGCTCGGACTCACGCGCGAGCAGCTCGTAGAGCCGGCGCAGCCGCTTGGCGACGTCACGCTCCTCGAGCAGCTCCTGGCGCTCCTCGAGCTTGATCCGCAGCGCTCCGGCGATCATGTGCGCCAACTCGGCCGGGTCGTCGAGGTTGGCAACGGCGAGCTGCAGCTCCTCCGGCAGGTAGGGGACCTGCTCGACGATCTGCGTGAAGGTGCCCTGCACCTTCCGGAACAGCGCCTCCAGCTTCGGCGAGGGCTTGACGACGTCTGGCGCGGGGGTCACCCGCGCGACGAGATACGGGTCTCGCTGGACGACCTCGCCGATCTCCACCCGCTGCGACCCGTGGACGAGGATGCGCAAGCTGCCGTCCGGGACCTTCAGCATTCGCGCCACGACGCCGGCGACGCCGACCTCGAACAGGTCCTCCTGGCCGGGATTCTCTATCTCGCCGTCGCGCGAGGCGACCATCACCAGCATCCGATTGCCCCCGAGCGCGTCGTTGACGAGATCGATCGATCGCGGCTGGCCGATCGCGAGCGGCATCAGCGTGTCGGGGAACGGAACGCTGTCCTTGAGCGGGAGCAGCGGCAGCGCATCCGGCAGCGCCGCGCCCACCGGCACCTCCTGGACCTCGCCGTTGGGCGTCGGTATCTCGACCGTTGCCGCCATGGCTAGTCCCCGGTGCCCCCGACGCGGATCCTCATGATCCGCTGCTCGTGCCGAGCGAGCGGGACCTCGACCGTCAGGAGGCCGTCGTCGTAGCTGGCGCGAGCCTCGTCGGCGACCACGTCGGCGCCCAGCTCGACGACGCGTCGAAACGGCCCGTGCTCGATCTCGATCTGCTGGTAGAGGCGCCCCTCGGCCTGCTCGGCGCGCCGCTCGCCCGCGATCAGCAGCTGGCGGCCGCGGATCTCGAGCGCGACGTCGTCGATCCGCACGCCCGCCAGCTCGGCACGCACGATCGCTCGCGGTGGGCCATCCACGTAGTAGACGTCGACCGAAGGGGCGAAGCCACGTCCACGGAGCCCGGTCCGCTCGAAGGCGTCACCGAACAGCTCGTCGATCTCGCGCCGCATGCGCTCGAAGTTCGCGAACAGATCGCGCTCGGGGGCCACATGCGCAATCTACCCCGGCGTCAGAACTCGTAGACGGCGCCCTCCCAGGCCACCTCTACTGGACCGGCGAAGGCGCTCCTGGCGCGCTCGCCGGCCTCGTCCGCGTCGAGCTCGTCCGAGATGTGCGTCAGGACGAGCCGCTTGGCGTTCGCTGCCTGAGCGTGCTCGCCGGCCTCCGCCGCGGTCAGGTGCCCCCGTACGCCGCTGCGCTCGGGGCGCGGCAGCGTCGCCTCGCAGAGGAACAGGTCGGCGTCGCGTGCGAACTCGACGAGCTCCGCGGCCGGTCGCGAGTCGGCGCCATAGGCGAGGCGGCCACCGCCGTTGGACGACGTCACCGAGATCGCGTGGGAGTCGATGAAGTGCGGCATCGGCGTGAAGCCGAAGGTGAACGGGCCGATCTCGATCTCGGCCCCTGCCTCGTACTCCTCCATCTGGAAGGCCTGCTCGACCAGATCCTCGTTGCCCCAGGCGCCGACTACCTGGCGCAGGGTCTTGCGCCCGCCCGACGGGAGCACCAGCCTGGGGCACGCGGGGCAGTCGGTACCCGGCCAGGGAGGGACGGGAACGGGCTGCTGGCGCGGCGCGTGGATCAACGCATAGGAGTACGGCACGAGATCGATGAAGTGATCGGCGTGCATGTGCGAGACGACGACCGCGTCCACGTCGACGTAGTCGACGAAGCGCCGCAGCTTCCCGAACACGCCGTTGCCGCAGTCGATCAGCACTCGGGTGCCGGCATCCTCGAGCAGGTAGCCAGAGCAGGCCCCATCCGCGTCTTGCCAGGCCGGCGACTTGCCCAGCACCGTAAGCCTCATGGCCGGACCCTATTCACAAATGGGTCCTACCCGTCGAAACGGGGAGCTTCCACCTGATGCGCCCGCGACTACGCGCTGGGCTGCTGGAACGCGTAGGCGGACCAGGTCCGCTCGCGGCGGAAGGTGAACGCAAGCTGGCGCTCCGGGGCGAGCCCTCGCTCGGCCGGGCGGAATGTCGTACACGGCTCGCCGAGGTCGAGCGCACAGAGCTGGTTCTGATGGAAGAAGCAGTCCTCACACGTCGCGCGCTTCGCCTTCTTCGCCATCTGCCGCTCGGTTCTCCTGGTTGGGGTTGCCTGGGTGGAGCGGGCATGGTGGCGCAACGCCCCGCGCGCCGACGGACGCGATTCCGCAAATGACGAGCTTTTCGCTCTCCCCCCAAATTGCAGGGTGTTTGCGTTCTCGCCTGCTCTTTGCGGCAAACCGAGTTGAATGCGGCCATGGAGCTTGTGACCGGAGCGACCGGCTACGTGGGCGGCCGCCTCGCGGAGCGCCTGCGCGCCGAGGGTCGCGAGGTGCGCGCGCTCGTTCGCGACGTCTCACGGGTGGGCCCCCGCTCCCGGTTCGAGGTGGCGGAGGGTGACGTGCTCAGCGGGGCCGGCGTTCGCCAGGCGCTCGAGGGGTGCTCGGTGGCCTACTTCCTGGTTCACTCGATGGAGGCGGGGACCGGCGACGACCGCGCTGAGTTCGCCGAGCGCGATCGCCGCGCTGCCGAGAGCTTCGCCGCCGCCGCCCGGGCCGCGGGCGTCGAGCGCGTCGTATACCTCGGAGGGCTCGCGCCGAGCGATGGCGATCCCTCCGCGCACATCGCCTCCCGCGTCGAGGTCGAGGAGATCCTGCTTGCCAACGCGCCCGGGACGACCGCGCTGCGAGCGTCGATCGTCATCGGCGCCCGGTCGGCGTCCTTTCGAATCTTGGTCCGGCTCGTCGAGCGGCTGCGCATGCTTCCGCTGCCGAGCTGGCGCGACAAGCTGACCCAGCCGATCGCCGAGCGCGACGCGATCGAGTACCTGGCCCGGACGGCGGCGATCCCCGAGACGGCGGGGCGCTCACTCGACATCGCCGGCCCTGACCTGGTGAGCTACGGCAAGATGATCGAGCGGATCGCCGATCAGATGGGCGTCGGTCGCACGCAGGTTGGCCTTGGGCTCTCCCTCACGCCGGCCGCGAGCGCGATCGTCAGCGCGGTCGTCGACCAACCGGTCGAGCTGGTACGACCGCTGATGGAGAGCCTCGAGCATGACCTTCTCCCCCGCCCTGGCAACGACCCGCGCGAGCTCTACGGAATCTCACCGTTGTCGTTCGACCGGTCGATCACGCGCGCGCTCGCCGACTGGGAGTCGCGGGAGGACCTGGCCGCACGATGAAGGTCGAGCGCTCGATCGACATGGCGGCCGCCCCGGAGGTCGTCTACGAGGTGATCATGGACCCCCGGCGGCTTCAAGATTGGGTGACGATTCACTCCTCGCTGGAGGACGCCCCGCGCGGCCAGCTCGAGCGGGGATCTCGCCTCACACAGCGCCTCGAGTTGGCGGGGCGTCCGTTCACGGTCCGCTGGACGGTTGTCGAGAACGATCCAGCTCGGCGGGTGACGTGGGAGGGGCGTGGGCCGATGCGCTCCCGGGCAGGGGTCACATACGAGCTGGAGCCACTCGGCGAGGGGACCCGCTTCGCCTATACGAATGAGTTCTCGCTGCCCGGAGGGCCGCTCGGGATGGTCGCCGGGCCGGTCGTCCGCCATGTGACCACCGGCGAGCTGGACCGCTCACTTGCCAGGCTCAAAGCACTAGTCGAGTAACGGGGGTGAAACACCGCCCGAATAGGAACATACGCTTACCTAAAGAACGGTGATTCTTCTGTAACACTGTGGTTACCACCTGACGTGGAAACCCTACCCCATGTCAGTCGAACCCCCTAGAGGAGGATCCCCAACCAGTGACCGACTTCCTGAAGAAAACACTCAACGAGATCGAGGCCCGGCGCCGCGAGCTCGAGCCGTTGGTCGATGAATATCGCCAGCTCGAGGAGGCCGCCGCTGCCCTCCAGGGAGTCGAGACCAACGGTGGCAGTCGCAGCCGTCGCACCACCACGAGCTCGAGCAGCCGTCGTCGCGGCCCGAGCACGTCGGGCACCGGCCGTCGCGGCCGTCCGCGCGGATCGGGCAAGCGCGCCCAGCAGGCGCTCGACCTCGTCGGCGGCCAGCCGGGAATCACGATCCCGGAGCTCGCCAAGGCGATGAGCATCCAGCCGAACTACCTCTACCGGGTCCTGCCCGGCCTCGAGCAGGACGGCAAGGTCAAGAAGAAGAACAAGGGCTGGTACCCGGCCTGAAGCCAGGCACCAGCCAGCAGGGGGATCCAGAGATCGGGGACCCGGGCTAGATCAGCCCGAGTCCCTTGACCGCGTCGCGCTCGCCACGAAGCTCGTCCACGGAGGCATCGATCTTCGAGCGCGAGAAGTCATCGATGTCGAGCCCCTGCACGATCGACCAGTCGCCGTCGTCGGTCGTGCAGGGGAAGCTCGAGATGATTCCCTCCTCCACGCCGTAGCTGCCATCCGACGGCACGGCCATGGAGACCCAGTCGCCCGCCGGGGTACCAGCGACCCAGTCGTGAACGTGGTCGATGGCGGCATTCGCGGCCGATGCCGCGCTAGACGCGCCGCGCGCCTCGATGATCGCCGCACCGCGCTTGGCCACCGTCGGGATGAACTCGCTCTCGATCCAGCCTTGATCGCCGACCGCCTCGGCAGCCGACCGGCCATCCACCTTCGCGTGGAACAGGTCGGGGTACTGGGTGGCAGAGTGATTGCCCCAGACCGTCATGTTCTCGATGTCAGTCACGGGACGCCCGAGCTTGGCCGCGACCTGTGAGATCGCCCGGTTGTGATCGAGTCGCATCATTGCCGTGAACCGCTCGTTGGGAATGTCGGGCGCATTGGACATTGCGATCAATGCGTTCGTGTTCGCCGGGTTGCCGACGACCAGCACCTTTATGTCATCGGCCGCATGGGCGTTGAGCGCCTCGCCCTGGGGGCGGAAGATGCCGCCGTTGGCCTCGAGCAGGTCGCCGCGCTCCATGCCGGGCCCGCGCGGGCGAGCGCCGACCAGCAGGGCGACGTTCACCCCGTCGAAGGCCTTGTTCGGATCGTCCGAGATCTCGACCCCCGCGAGGAGGGGAAAAGCGCAGTCGTCGAGCTCCATCGCCGTCCCCTCGGCCGCGCCGACGGCCTGCGGGATCTCGAGCAGGCGCAACTCGACGGGCGTGTCGGGTCCGAGCATCTGGCCGCTGGCGATGCGAAAGAGCAGCGCGTAGCCGATCTGGCCGGCCGCACCGGTCACTGCTACTCGTACGGGGGGCTTGCTCACGGTCGTCGTCTCCTAGGTAGTGATGTTTGGACAGCTATGGCCGCGCCATCGCCTGCTCGAGGCGCTGGTCGATAGCTGCAAGGAACCCTTGAGTGGTGAGGAACGGCTGGTCGGGACCGACGAGCAGCGCCAGGTCCTTGGTCATGTCGCCGCTCTCGACGGTCTCGACGCAAACGCGCTCGAGCGTCTCGGCGAACTCGGAGACCTCGGGCGTCTCGTCCATCCGCCCGCGCGCCGCCAACGCCCGGGTCCAGGCGAAGATCGACGCGATCGGGTTCGTCGAGGTCGGCTTGCCCTGCTGGTGCTGACGGAAATGGCGGGTAACCGTCCCGTGTGCCGCCTCGGCCTCGACGGTCTTGCCGTCTGGCGTCATCAAGACGCTCGTCATGAGGCCCAAGGACCCGAACCCCTGCGCGACGGTGTCCGACTGGACGTCGCCGTCGTAGTTCTTGCACGCCCAGACATAGCCGCCCTCCCACTTCAGCGCGGCGGCGACCATGTCATCGATCAAGCGGTGCTCGTAGGTCAGGCCGGCGGCCTCGAACTGCTCTTTGAACTCAGACTCGTAGATCTCCTGGAAGAGATCCTTGAAGCGGCCGTCGTAGCGCTTCATGATCGTGTTCTTGGTCGACATGTAGACCGGGAAGTTGCGCTCGAGGCCGTAGCGAAGCGACGCACGGGCGAAGTCCCGGATCGACGAGTCGAGGTTGTACATCGCCATCGCGACACCCCCGCCGGGAAAGTCGTAGACGTCGAGCTCGATCGGCTCGGAACCGTCCTTGGGCGTGAACGTGAGTGTCAACGAGCCCTCGCCGGGGACGACGAGGTCGGTCGCGCGGTACTGGTCGCCGAAGGCGTGACGGCCGATCACGATCGGCTTCGTCCAACCCGGGACCAGACGCGGGATGTTCGAGATCACGATCGGCTCGCGGAAGATCACGCCACCGAGGATGTTGCGAATCGTCCCGTTCGGCGAGCGGTACATCTCCTTGAGGCCGAACTCCTCGACGCGCGCCTCGTCCGGCGTGATCGTCGCGCACTTGACGCCGACGCCGTGCTCCTTGATCGCGTTGGCGGCGTCGACCGTGATCTGATCGGACGTGGCGTCGCGGCTCTCGATGCCGAGGTCGTAGTACCTCAGGTCGACGTCGACGTAGGGCAGGATCAGCTGCTCCTTGATGAAGGCCCAGATGATCCGGGTCATCTCGTCGCCATCGAGCTCGACGATCGGGTTCTTGACTTTGATCTTCGCCACCGGGATCCCTTCGCTGTTTCGGTCGCTCGCTCGTTGGCGGGCGCAGGTTACCCAGCGATGGCGGGATCCGAGCGTCCCGGCTGCCACCATGTCCCGAATGTTCGGCGGCGGATCGATTCAGCTGGGGCGGATCTTCGGGATCCGGATCGGCGCCGATCCGAGCCTGTTGCTCATCCTGGTCCTGATCGTCTGGTCGCTCTCGGGCTACTACGAGGACCGCTTCCCATCAGGAAGCACACCGCTCATCCTGGCGGCCGTATCCGCGCTGCTGTTCTTCCTCTCGATCCTCTTGCACGAGCTCGGCCACGCGGTCGAGGCGCGGCGGTCGGGCATCGGGATCGTCGGGATCGACCTCTGGATGTTCGGCGGCGTCGCGAAGATGGAGCGCGACGCGCGCAGTGCCGGCGAGGAGTTCCGCGTCGCCGCGGCCGGGCCCGCGGTGACGCTCCTGATCGCCGTCGCATGCTGGCTCGCCGCCGCGGCGATCTCCGGCGGCGGTGCCGCGTCGGACGCGCTCCGCCTCGAGGCGAGTGGCGGCGACGAGGTGCTCGCCGTCCTCGGCTACCTCGGCTCGGTGAACCTGTTGCTGCTCGCCTTCAACCTACTGCCCGGCTTCCCGCTCGACGGCGGGCGGATCGCTCGGGCGATCGCCTGGAAGGTCACGGGCGACCGCACGAAGGCAACTCGCTTCGCCGGCACCCTCGGCCGCGCCTTCTCCTACCTCTTGATCGGCCTCGGCGCGTACCTGTTCCTGGTAGGCGATCTCTTCACTGGGATCTGGATGGCCTTCATCGGCCTCTTCCTCGGCCAAGCCGCCCGCTCGGCGGTTGCCCAGACCGAGCTCACGAGCCGGATCGAGGGCGTGTCCGTCGCCGACGTGATGGACGCGGAGCCCGTGGCGGTGCCGGTCGACCTCACCGCTGACCGCGTCTACGACGAGTACTTCCTGCGCTATGGCTGGCCGTGGTTTCCCGTCGTCGATGGCGACGGACGTCTCGCCGGCCTGATCACGCGCGGCAGCGTCGAGGAGCTGCCGGAGGCCGTTCGCGCCACGCGCGACGTCGCCTCCCTGATGGCGAGCGACCCGGGCAACGCCGAGAGCTCGCTGCGCGTCGACGAGAACGAGCCGCTCGAGACGCTGCTCGGCCGCGAGGGGCTGATCCGGCTCGGCGCCGTGCTGGCGGTCGACGCCGATGGGCGTCTGCGCGGGATCGTCAGCGCCGAGGACGTCCGGCGGGCGCTGCGCGGCTCTCCCGTGACGATCTAGATAGGATCGCCGCCGCCTCACCCTCCCCGCCCATGCCCCAACACGACGTTCTAGTCATCGGAGCCGGCCTCGCCGGCCAGCGCGCGGCCCTCGCAGCCGCCGAGGCTGGCGCATCCGTCGGGATCATCTCCAAGGTCCACCCGGTCCGCTCCCACTCCAACGCGGCACAGGGCGGGATCAACGCGGCGCTCAACCCCGAGGACTCCTGGGAGTCGCACGCCTTCGACACCGTCAAGGGCTCCGACTATCTCGGCGACCAGGACGCGATCGAGATCATGTGTCGCGAGGCGCCCGACGAGATCCTCCACCTCGAGCACCTCGGCGTCACCTTCCACCGCAACGAGCTCGGCAAGCTCGGCACGCGCGCCTTCGGCGGCGCGTCGGCGGCCCGCACCTACTACGTAGCCGACATCACCGGCCAGGCGATCCTGCACGTCCTCTACGAGCAGCTGATGAAGCACGACGAGGTCGAGCGCTTCGAGGAGTGGTTCACGACCGCGCTCGTCAAGGACGAGACCGGTCGCATCGCTGGAGTCGTGACGCGCAACATCCGCGACGGCTCGCTCGAGCTGTTCACCGCCAAGACCGTCATCCTCGCGACAGGCGGCAACGGCCGGATCTTCGAGCCGACCACCAACGCCCTGATCTGCACCGGCGACGGCATCGCCCAGGCCTATCGCGCCGGCGCCGCGCTGATGGACATGGAGATGGTCCAGTACCACCCGACGACGCTCGCGGGGATCGGCCTGCTGATCACCGAGGGCGCGCGCGGCGAGGGTGCCCACCTCTACAACGCCCAGGGCGAGCGCTTCATGGAGAAGTACGCGCCAAACAAGATGGAGCTCGCCTCGCGCGACGTCGTCTCGCGAGCCGAGCAGACCGAGATCAACGAGGGCCGCGGCTTCCCCGACGGCACCGTTGCGCTCGACATCACGGTCGTTTCGAAGCAGCGCATCCACGAGGCGCTGCGCGAGATCGTCATGGTCGGCCGCGACTTCGCCGGCGTCGACATCACGCGCGAGCCGATCCGGATCAAGCCTGGCAACCACTACGCGATGGGCGGGATCAAGACGAACGTCGATGGCGAGACCGACGTCCCCGGCCTCTACGCCGCCGGCGAGTGTGCCTGCGTCTCGGTCCACGGCGGCAACCGCCTCGGCGCCAACTCGCTGCTCGATACCCTCATCTTCGGCCGCCGTTCCGGCGCCCACGCCGCCCAGGTCGCCAGGGGCATGGCGATGCCATCCCCGGCCGGCGAGGAGCTCGCTCGCGAGCGCGAGCTGATCGGCTCGATCGTCAACCGCGACCGCACCGGCCGTCGGGTGTCCGAGATCCGTGCCGAGATGGGCGCGGTGATGGACAAGCACGCGGCCGTCTTCCGCGACGAGGAGGGCCTGAAGACCGCCCTCGAGACGATCCGGCGCCTGCGCGAAGAGGCCCAGACCGTCTCCGTCGACGACAAGGGCAGCGTCTTCAACCAAGACGTCCTCGGAGCGCTCGAGCTCCACTTCATGCTCGACAACGCGCTCTGCATCGTCACCGGCGCGATCGAGCGCAAGGAGAGCCGCGGCGCTCAGTACCGCACCGACTTCCCGGAGCGCAACGACGAGGAGTGGATCAAGCACGTCAACCTGACGGCGAACGCCGACGGCGAGCCGGAGATCTCCTACTCCGACGTCACCATGACCCAGTGGGAGCCGCAGGAGCGGAAGTACTAGGTTGAGGACGGGAACCCTGAATGCCTGACTACACGCTGAAGATCCGCCGCTTCGACCCAGAGTCCGGTCAGCCCGCGTACTGGAGCGAGTACGACGTGGAGGTCGATCCCGAGCGCTCCGTGCTGCAGGGCATCCTCGACGCGCGCGACAAGCAGGACGGATCGATCGGCATCCGCTGCTCGTGCCGCGCCGCGATCTGCGGGTCGTGCGCCGTCAAGATCAACGGCAAGGTGTCGCTCGCCTGCAACACGGCGATCGGCGAGGCCGCCGATAAGGCCGGCCCCGGCAACCCGATCGTCGTCGAGCCGATGAACAACTATCCGGTCCTCAAGGACCTGATCGTCGACATGGACGCCGTCCACTGGCGCAAGATCCAGCGCGTCACGCCATGGCTGCTGCCCGAGGGCCCGCCCCCAGAGCGCGAGCACATCGTTCCGGCCGAGTCGATGATCGACATCACCCAGTCGATGGCCTGCATCCAGTGCGGTGCCTGCGTCGGCGCCTGCCTCTCGCTCGAGGTCGATCCCGAGTTCGTCGGTCCCGCCGCGCTCGCCAAGGCGTACCGCTTCGTCGGCGACCCGCGCGACGGCCAGGAGGAGGAGCGGCTGCGCGACCTCGCCGAGGACCCGCATGGCCTCTACGACTGCACCCACTGCTTCGCGTGCATCGAGGTCTGCCCGAAGGACGTCGCGCCGATGAGTCAGATCATGCGCCTGCGCCGCCGCGCGACCAGTGACTTCGGCATCAAGGACCGCAACAACGGCTACGGCCACGAGAAGGCGATCGTCGGCATGATCGAGAAGTGGGGCACCCTCCACGAGGCCCAGATGCCGCCGCGCTCCTACGGCGACGGCTCGATGATCAAGGGCCAGACCGAGCCAAGCGCCGTGAAGGCGCTGATCGCAGACCTGCCGACCGCGCTGCGCGGCTTCAGGGCCGGCAAGATGACGATCAAGAAGGTGCTCCACCACCCCAAGCTGCCCGGGCAGGAGAACGTCAGAAGGATCTACGATGAGGTCGAGTCCAAGGACGAGCGGCTCGAGCTCAACATGTACATCGTCGGCGAGAGCGGCGGCGAGGAGCAGGGCGCAATGTCCGAGGGAGGTCTCGAGTCGTGAAGCTCGCCTACTGGCCAGGCTGCGTGTCGCGCGGCTTCACCCCAGAGCTGCACGGCTCGATGGACCTTGTCGCGCCGAAGCTCGACCTCGAGCTCGTGCAGCTCGACCGCGCCAACTGCTGCGGCGCCGGCGTGATCGCCGAGCACAACCAGGAGCTCGCCGACACGCTCAACGCGCGCACGTTCGCCATGGCTCAGAGCGTCGAGGGCGCGGCGGGCATGATGAACATCTGCTCGACCTGCCAGGGCGCCCAGTCCGAGTGCCAGGAGCGCCTCGACGCCGACGGCGACTACCGCGCGACCGTCAACTCCACGCTCTCCGCCGAGAGCCTCTCCTACGAGAAGAGCGGCGACTGGTGGAACAAGAACTTCCTCTGGCTGCTCGTCGAGGAGATCGGCCTCGACAAGCTGCGCTCGAAGGTCGTCCGCCCGCTCGAGGGCCTGCGGATCGCCCCCTTCTACGGCTGCTACATCGTGCGGCCGACCAAGCGGCTCGGGATGGCCGACCACCCCGAGCGCGACCAGTACCTCGAGTACGTGATCGACGCGCTCGGCGCTCAACCCGTTGAGTACGCCGGTGCGCGCAAGTGCTGCGGCTTCCCGGTCATCACGATGAACAAGACGACCTCGCTGCGCCAGGCAGGCCGTCATCTCGCCGACGCGATCGACGCCGGCGCGGACTGCCTCGTCACCCCCTGCCCGCTCTGCCACCTCAACCTCGACATGCAGCAGCCCGAGGCATCGAAGTACGTCGAGCGCGATCTCGACGTGCCGGTGCTGCACCTGCCGCAGATGGTGGGGCTGGCGCTTGGGCTCGAGCCGAAGGCGCTGGGGATGAATGGGCATGTGGTGAAGACGAAGGATGTTCAGCGGAAGATCGCTGAGCTTGCGGTTGCCTAGCTAGCTTCGTGCGCTGCTGTCCGCGGGTCCTGTCGATGGGTTTCGCGGCCGGCTTCGCAGGCTTCGCCGGTCCGTCGAAACCCACGCCACCCGCGGCATGAACGTCGGGGGGCAGGAGCGGGTGGAGGTTCGGCGGTTGCCTGCTGATCCGGAGTGTGATGTCTTGGAGTTGGATCACTGGTGGCCGGTGGGGCATCGGACTCCAGAGCACGTCCACCCGGAGATGGAGGAGCGGTGGTTGGTGATCTCGGGGTCGGCGCGGTTCGAGATCGGTGGGGAGATCGTTCATGCCGGGCCGGAAGATCGGCTGGTTGCTCCGGTGGGCGTGGCGCATTCGAGCTCGAATGTGGGTACCGAGCCGGTTCATGTGCGGGTGCAGATGTGGCCGGGACTGCGGTGGGCAGAGTTCGTCGAGCGGCTGTTCGGCGGGGAGCCGGCTGCCGAGCTAGGGCTTGTCGGCGGCTAGGACGGCGAGGTCCTTGTCGGTCCAGCAGAGGTGGGGCTCCAGGCCGGCTTGGTCGAGCCAGTCGAGTTGGTCGCCGATCGGGCTGGGACGGTCGTAGTCGGAGAGCTCGATCGTTGTGTCGGCGGGGTCGTCGGGGATGACGACGTCGGCGACGACGAAGCGGCCGCGCGAGCGCAGCGAGCTGGCGATCCGGCTGTAGAGGTCCTGCTTCTCGGCGGCGGTCAGGTGGTGGATCGCGAGCGCGGAGGTGATCAGCGGGAAGTCGCCGGCGGGAAGCGGCTGCTCGAGCTGGGCGACGTGGAAGGTCACGCGCTTGCCGTCGAGGCTCCCATTGGCGGCCTCGAGCATCTCGGCGCTGCCGTCGACGCCGATCAGCTCGGCGTCGGGGTGGGCCGCGAGCAGACGTCGAGCAGTCTCACCCGTGCCGCTGCCGAGGTCCAGGATGCGATTGGGAAAGCACCTCCGCGTCGCGTTGACCAGCTCGTCCTGAAGACGGTCGTAGTCGGCGATCTCCCTGCGTACCCACTCGAGGTAACCCTCGGGTGACCAGCGCCCCAGCTCGTCCATGCGCTGAGTATCTCAGCGCGGGAGTGGTCAGTCCACCTGGAGCAGCTCGGCGAGCTGCACGGCGTTCAGCGCGGCGCCCTTGCGCAGGTTGTCGCCGACGACCCAGAGGTTCAGGCAGCGGTCCTGCGAGGGGTCGCGGCGGATCCGGCCGACGAGCACGTGGTCACCGCCGGCGGCGTCGATCGCGAGCGGGTAGATCCCGTTGCCGGGATCGTCGAGCACCTTGACGCCGGGCGCCGCCGCGAGCAGCTCGCGGCAGTCCTCGGACGAGAGGTCGTCGCGGGTCTGGACGTTGACCGACTCCGAGTGACCGGTGTAGACAGGGACGCGCACGCAGGTCGCCGAGATGCGGATGTCGTCGCTGCCGAGGATCTTGCGCGTCTCGGCCATCATCTTGCGCTCCTCGGTGGTGTAGTCGTCACCGTCCTTGAAGCTCTCGACCTGTGGCATCGCGTTGAACGCGATCTGGTGCGGATAGATCTGCGCGGGCGGCACCGCGGCCGCCTCGAGCACCGCGCGGGTCTGGTCGTGCAGCTCCTCGACGGCACGCTGGCCGGTCCCGGAGACGGCCTGGTAGGTCGAGACGACGATCCGCTCGATCCCAGCGCAGTCGAGGATCGGCTTGAGGGCGACGACCATCTGCATCGTCGAGCAGTTGGGGTTCGCGACGATCCCCTTGTGGGAGGCCAGCGCCTCGGGATTGACCTCGGAGACGACGAGCGGGACGTCGTCCTTCATCCGCCAGTAGGACGAGTTGTCGACCACCACGGCGCCTGCGGCCGCAAAGCGTGGGCCCCACTCCTCGCTCACGCCCGACCCGGCGGAGAACAGCGCGATGTCGAAGCCCTGGATCGTCTCGTCGCTCAGGGGAGCGACAGTCAGGCTCTGCTCGCCCCAGTCGATCGTCCGACCCGCGGAGCGCTCGGAGGCGAATGGCACGATCTCGTCGGCCGGGAAGCTGCGCTCGCGCAGGATGCCGAGCATCGTCGACCCCACGGCGCCGGTGGCGCCCACGACCGCGACGCGCATCACCTACGCCTCCTCAGGCGTCTCTGTGACGGACTTGACGACCGGACGGTGATCGCCGGCGACGTCCTCGCGGCGGACGGCGTCGGCGCCGAGCTCGAAGGCCGTGTGGAGCTGACGGACCGCCTCGGCTACGTGCTCCTCGCGGATCACGCACGAGATCTTGATCGGCGACGTGGAGATCATCTCGATGTTGACCCCGGCCTCGCCGAGGACGCTGAAGGTCTTCGCCGCGACGCCGGGGTGGCTGCGCATCCCGGCGCCGACGATCGAGACCTTCGCCATCGCCGCGTCGCTGGCGATGCCGCCGATGCCGAGATCGCCGCGCGCCGCGTCGAGCGCGTCGAGCGCGCCGCGCAGGTCGTCGCGCGGGAGCGTGAAGGACATGTCGGCCATCTGCCCCTCGGTCTCCGGCTCGTTCTGGATGATCATGTCGACGTTCACGTTCGCCTCGGCAAGCGCCGTCAGGACCTTGCCCGCGATGCCCGGGTGGTCCGGGACTCCGGTGAGGGTGACGCGGGCCTCGTCGGTCGAGTGCGTCACGGCTGTTACGAGTGGTCGCTCCATGGTCTTGTCCTCGTCGACCACGAAGGTACCGGGTCCGTCGTCGAAGCTGGAGCGGCAGTGGATCGGAATGCCGTAGTTGCGCGCGTACTCGACCGATCGCAGCTGCAGCACACCGGCGCCGGAGGCGGCCATCTCGAGCATCTCCTCGAACGAGACGATCGCGAGCTTGCGCGCGTCGGGGACGATCCGCGGATCGGCGCTGAAGACGCCGGGAACGTCGGTGTAGATCTCGCAGACGTCGGCCTCGAGCGCGGCAGCGAGGGCGACGGCGGTGGTGTCGGAGCCCCCGCGACCGAGCGTCGTGACGTCGGCGGTGCTCGTCGACACGCCCTGGAAGCCTGCGACAAGGACGACCTTGCCCTCGTCCAGCGCCGCACGGATGCGGTCGGCGCGGACGTCGAGGATTCGCGCCTTCGTATGCGAGGCGTCCGTGACGATGCCGGCCTGGGAGCCGGTGAGCGAGATTGCCTCCTTGCCGAGATCGTTGATCGCCATCGCGGCGAGCGCGCACGAGATCCGCTCGCCGGTCGAGAGCAGCATGTCCATCTCGCGCGGGTGCGGTCGGTCGGAGACCTCGTGGGCCATCGCGACGAGCTCGTCGGTCGTCTTGCCGCGCGCCGAGAGCACGGCGACGACGCGGTTGCCCCGCTCCGCCGCCGCGACGATCTTGCGCGCGGCGGCGAGGATGCGCTCGGAGTCGGCGACGGAGGTGCCTCCGAACTTCATCACGACGGTCTGGTTGTCCTGCGCTGCGGCGGTCACGGCCGCCGGAGGTTAGCGTTCGAGCCTTGCGCGCCCGGATGCCGGACATCAGCAATCACAAGGAGGCCGTCTTTGCCGTGGCAGCCGTGCTGCTCGCCGTCGCGGGAGTCGCGCTGGCGATCGTCCTGGCAGCCGACGACGATCCGCCGCGGCCGGCCGAGACGAGCGACGCGCGCGCCGAGCGCGCTTCCTTCCTCGCGCGCCTGATCCCGCCGCCGGCCGATCGCGAGCAGCGCGGGCCGCGAGCCGGGCGCGGCATCGACGGCCTGGCCGGACGGCTGCCCGTCGAGCGCAAGGTCGCGCAGCTGTTCCTGCTCGGCTTCGAGGGCCAGGACCTGACGTCGCCGATCTTCACGCGGCTGCGAGCGCTCGACCTCGGCGGTGTCGTGGTCGACGCGCGCAACTACGTCTCGGCCGATCAGCTCGCGTCGCTGGCCGGCGAGGCCCGCGTCATCGCCGCGGACGAGGGCCACATCCGCCCCTGGGTCATGGCGCCCCAGGAGGGTGGCGAGTTCAACGCCTTCCCCGACCTGCCGCCCGCGAGCGCCGCTGCTGACCTGACTTCGAACGCTGCCGCCTTCAGCGAGGCGACGCAGGCGGCCAAGGCGCTGTTCGGCCTGGGAGTCGACGGCGTGCTCGCGCCAATCGCCGATGTCGCGCCCCCAGAGGGCATCGCGCTAGGCGCGCGCGCCTACTCCGACGATCCGCGCGAGGTGGCGGCGTACGCGGCCGCCGTGGTCGAGGCATACCGGCAGGGGGGCGTGCTGACCGCAGCCGGGCACTTCCCCGGCCTCGGGTCGGGTACCGAGGACACGCGCCGCGGGGTGTCGCAGGTCGGCTCGACGCTCGACGCGCTGCGCGCACGCGACCTGGCGCCGTTCCGCGCCGCGATCCGCGCGGGCGTGCCGGCGATCCTCATGAGCCATGGGCTCTATGCCACCGACGACTTCGTCATCCCGGGGAGCCTCTCGCGTGCGTTGATGGCGGACCTGCTGCGCGACGAGCTCGACTTCGAGGGGATCGCGATCACCGACGACCTCGCCGACCCCTCGGTCACCGCCCTCTCCTCGACCCCCGACGCCGCCGTCCGAGCGATCGCTGCCGGTGCGGACCTGGTCTACATCTCTGGGCCGGCCACCGAGCAGGCCGCTGCCTACGCGGCGGTCCTACGCGCCGTGCGGTCCGGAGCCATACCTCGGCAGCGCCTCGACGAGGCGCTGCTGCGCAACCTCGCGATCAAGCGCGACTACGGGCTGATCGAGTAGCGGCTAGAGCTCGCGACGGGCGCGCAGCGCACGCCCGAGGGTGATCTCGTCGGCGTACTCGAGATCGGAGCCGACCGGGAGTCCGCTGGCGAGGCGGGTCACGGCCACCGAGGGAGCGCGCTCGCGCAGCGTGTCGGCGATGTAGAGCGCCGTTGCCTCGCCGGTGGTCGTCGCGTTGGTCGCGACCACCACCTCGCGGACGCCGTTCGAGGATGCGCGCTCGATCAGCTCTGCCAGGTGAAGATCCTCGGGGTCGACGCCGTCGATCGGCGACAGCGCGCCGCCGAGCACGTGGTAGCGGCCGCTGAACTCGTTCGTGCGCTCGATCGGGATGACGTCGCTCGGTGCCTCGACGACGCAGAGGACGTGGCTGTCACGGCGCCCGTCCTGGCAGATCTGGCAGAGCGGGTCGGTCGCAAGGTTGAAGCAGACCTCGCACTCCCCGACCTTCTCCTTGACCTCCCGGATCGCGTCGGCGAGGGCGAGTGCCTCCTCGTCGGAGACGCGCAGGATGTGGAACGCGAGCCGCTGCGCGGTCCGCTGGCCGATGCCCGGAAAGCGCGCGAGCTCGGTTACGAGCCGGTTGACAGGGGGTGCGAACACACTTAGAGGCCCGGCAGGCCAAGCCCGCCGAGACCACCGGCGCCACCGAGGCCGCCGGTCACCGCGCCGAGCTTGTTCGCGGCCAGCTCCTGTGCCGAGCGCACCGCCTCGTTGACCGCTGCCTGGACCATGTCCTGGAGCAGCTCGACGTCCTCCGGATCGACGGCGTCCGGATCGATCGTGAGCTCGAGGATCTCGAGCTCGCCGCTGACCTTGACCGTGACCATCCCGCCACCGGCGCTGGCCTCGACCGTCTCGTGCTTGAGCTCCTCCTGCGCCTTCTCCATGTCCGCCTGCATCTTCTGGACCTGGCGCAGCATGTCGTTCATGTTCGGTTGCTTGGGCAAGTTCGTCAGTCCTCGGGCTTGGGGTCCTCGTCGGCGAAGACCTCTTCGGCATCGAAGTCTCGCATCAGCCGCTCCGCGAGCTCGTCGGCGGTGAGCATGACGGGCCCGGTCTCCGCGCGGGCCTCGCCGAGCTCGAACACCACGGTCACGCCCTGACCGCTGAGGCTGCGCACGGCGTCGCCGACGAGCTCGCGGTTCGCCTCGGCCTTCTTCTTCGAGAACGCCGCCTCGGCGGGGAACTGGATCGTCAGGCGGCTGCCTTCGACCTGGGTCGGGATCGCCTCGGCGAGCAGCGCCGCGACCATCCCGTTCTCCGCGCGGATCGCGTCGGCGACGGCTGGCCAGAGCGCGGTGACGCGCTCGATGTCGAGCCTCCCCGCTGGCTCGGCCGGCACAGGGTCGGGCGCCGCGACCGGCTCGTCTTCGACGACCGCCGCTGCCGCCCCGGCCGTGACTGTCACCGGCGCCGCCGAGGACTGCGACGGCGGTACCGGCTCCGCAGCTGCAGCGGCAGGCTCGGGAGCTGGTGGTGCCGGCTCTGGCGCCGCAGGGGCGGTCTCCGGGGCTGCAGTCGCCGGCTGCGACGTCGCCGGTGCGGGTCGCGCAGCCGGCGTCCCACCTGCCAGCGCCGTCTCGAGGCTGTCGATCCGATGGATCAGCGCCTGCAGCGACTGGTCCGCGCGCGGCTGAGTCGACTTCAGCAGCGCCATCTCGAGCTGGAGCCGGGGCTCCGAGCCGTCCTTGACGGCGGCGAGCGCCGCGGCGAGCAGGTCGATCGCCCGTAGGACGTCGGCCTGCCCGAGCCGCTCGGCCTGGCCGGCGAGCCGGTCGGTGTGCTCGGCGGTGACCGCGAACGAGTCGGGCACCTCGCCCATCGTCTGGATCACGTAGAGGTGGCGCAGGTGGGCGGACAGGTCGCGCATGAACTGCGCCTCGTCGCGGCCCGACTCGGTCAGCTTCTGAACCGCGAGCAGCGCCGCGCGGGGGTCGCCGGCCGCGATCGTCTCGGCGGTCTCGAGGATCAGCTCGGCATCTGCGACCCCGAGGTTGGCGAGCACGTCGTCGAGCGCGACGTCCTTGCCGCCGTAGGTCACGAGCTGCTCGAGCGTGCCGAGCGCGTCGCGGAAGCTGCCCGACGCCTTGCGGGCGATCATCCCGACGGCGGGGTCGGGGATCTCGATCCCCTCCTGATCGGAGACGCGCTTCAGGACACCCGCGATCTGCTCGAGCGAGGGGCGCTGGAAGTCGAAGCGGTGACAGCGGTCGACGATCGTCGCCGGCACCTTGTGCGCCTCGGTCGTCGCCAGGACGAAGACGACGTGCGCCGGCGGCTCCTCGAGCGTCTTGAGGAAGGCGTTCCACGCGGCGGCGGAGAGCATGTGGGCCTCGTCGAGGATGTAGACGCGACGCGCGCCGCCCATCGGCGCCAGGGCGACGTTCTCGCGCAGCTCGCGGATGTCGTCCACCGAGTTGTTCGAGGCGGCGTCCATCTCCACCACGTCGAGCGACGTGCCGGCCATGATCGCCTGCGAGGTCGGGGAGGCCGGATCGACGTCGGCGCTGGGCCCGCCGGGCGCATTGAGCGCGCAGGCGAGCAGCTTCGCCATGCTCGTCTTGCCGGTCCCACGCGAGCCGACGAAGAGGTACGCGTGGTGGACCTTGTCGAGCTCGATCGCGTTGCGCAGCGTGCGCACGACGCTCTCCTGGCCGACCACCTCGTCGAACGTCTTGGGGCGGTGGCGGCGGTAGAGGGAGAGCATGCGCCGGTTCATCGTACCCAGCGCGCGGACGGCCGTGAGAGTGCCTGCTGGAGGCCGGCTTCAGGTGCCGCGAGCGCGCCGCGCGAGCTCGACCGTGGCTGCCCGCAGGCCACCCGGCTCGGTCGCGGGATCGGCGAATCCGACGCGCGCGAGCGCCCGCCCGCGCGGGGTCGCGACGTCGAGATCGAGGCCGTAGCGGTCGGCGCGCAGGCAGGTCGCGGCGGTCGCGTCGGTGTGGCCGGCGATCGCGCGCGCCATCTCGAGCAGCGCATCGTCGTGGTCCTCGTTGAGGTGGCGCACAGCGAAGTCGGCGTTCGGGGCAACCGGATCCGGCTCGGCGGCGGCGTAGCTCTCAGCGTCGGCCGACGCCATCCGGCCGAAGCCGCCGACCCAGCGCACCTTGCGCACGCGCAGGATCCAGAAGGTGAAGTCGTCGAAGGCCGAGAAGGTGTTGGCTCCCGGAACCGCTGCGTGGTAGGCGGAACGGGCGGCCTCGAGCTCGTCGCCCTCCGGCTTCTCCGCGGTGCCGGCGAGCGTGACGCGCCCGCTGTCCGACGGATCGCCGCCGTCGGCGACCGGCTCGGCGATCGCGAGGCTCACCCGTTGATCCTCGATCAGGTTGCGCCCATGGAGCGCGAGTCGGGAGACGCACAGGACGGGACTGCCGTCGGCGAGCAGGCCGAAGGTGACCACCGAGGCCCAGGGATCGCCGTCGGTCGTCAGCGTCGCCAGCGTGGCGACGTTGGTCTGTGACGCGATCGTGCGGGCCTCCTCCGAGGCACTTGGCCGGCGCGCGGGGGCAGCCGGGCTCAGGGGCGGGAGCGGAAGCGGGAAGTCGCCGAGGTCCGCATCGACTGGGACCTGGTGCGGGGTCTTGGCGGGCTGCTCGGAGCGAGTGGCTGCGTCTGGCATGACGGGATTGATATCAGATTGTTAGGCTTCCCTAAGTTAGGGTTCCCTAACGTGATCGAAAGGACTCTCTGCATGACGGAATCGAACCGGCCGCGGGCCGCTCGCCGCGCGAGCTGGCTGCTGCCGCTGACCCTCTTGGCGCTGGTCGCCCTACCTGCGACCGCCTCAGCCGCCGTGTCCCTGGACTGGACGACGGCGAACGTCTTCAACAGCGCCGCCCCGGCGAACACCGAGCGCACATGGCTCGGGCATGTGACCAACCCGACGCCCTTCTCGGGTGCGAACGGCACGGTCACCGTCGCCGACGGGGCAACGATCACCGACCCCGGCGGCCTCGACGAGAGCACCATCGACGGGACGCTGCCGCGCGGGGTGGACGAGCTGTTCACCTTCTCCTACCCGGCCGACGCCGGTCTGATCAACCTCCAAGAGCGCTCCGGCTCGATGGAGTTCGAGGGCGTCGTCTCGTTCGTCTCCGTCCCCCACGGCTTCACGATCACGGTCGAGGACCCTCGCATCGTCCTCGACGGCGAGGGCGGCGGCCAGCTGTTCGCGACCGGCAGCACGGGCACGACGGTCGGTGGCGACACCTACGACGACCACGCCCCGGTCTGGAACCTCGACCTCTCGCTGGCAACGCTGAACGTCTATGCCGACGGCACCCAGACGCTCAGCTGCCTCGTACCGTCGATCGCGACGGCGGAGCACGCGTTCCCGGCCAACTACCCCGTCGGAGCGGGACCGAACCGGACACCGAACACGTTCGGCGCGTTCGAGCTGCGGGTCTCGCCCAGCGACACCGCCACCCCTGCTCCGCGTCCCGCGGGCGGCTGCGCGTCGGAGCCCGACGAGCCGATCCCCGGCCCGGAAGGTCCCCAGGGACCTGCCGGACCCATCGGTGCGACCGGTGCGACGGGCGTCATCGGCCCGAAGGGCGACACCGGCGCCAAGGGCGACCGCGGACCGCGCGGCAGGCGCGGACGGCGCGGCCTCCCCGGCAAGGTGAAGAAGGTCGTCAAGCGGACGCAGGTCATCCGCCTCGCGGAGGCGCCGTTCGGCACGAAGGCCGTGAAGGTCAGCGTCGTTCGCAACGGCAAGGCGATCGCGACGGGCACCGCGAGCGGTCGCAAGCTGCGCGTCACGACCCGTAAGGGCCGTGGCTTCAACCGCCTCAAGGGCGGCTACGTGCTGAAGCGGATCGGCGGCGCGAGCCGCGTCGCGATCAGCCTTAGCTAAGCCGGAGATCTGGGCCGGCGGTCGCCAACGGCGATCGCCGGTCCGTCTGCCGACCTACGGTCGGCGTCGTGGTCCGCGGGCGCTGCGCAGCTCGAGGCCCGCGCCCACGCCCAGCAGGGCGAGCGTCGTGGCGAGACCCAGGCCGACGGTCGAGACCCCGAGCCCTTCTGTGACCGCCGTCGCCTTCGGAGGGGCACCGCTGCCCAGTGCCGAGCGCAGCGCCTGACCGAGCTTCGAGCGGGGCGAGCCGGACAGCGTCGACAGCAGCTCGCCGCTGACGACTGCCGCCGGACCGATCGGCGAGGCGGGGTCCGCCTCTTTCTCTTCCTTTGGCTGCTGCGTCAGCGGCGGATCGGCCTTCGGCGTCGTCTCCGCGGGCGCCGGGGTCGCGGCTGGGGTCGAGCTACCGTCGCCGGTCGCGCTGCCGTTGCCGTCGGTCGGCCCGGCGAGCGCACCGTCCTCGGATGCGTTCGGGCGGTCGTTCTTGCCCCCGTCGCCCTTCTTGTCGCCATCCTCGTTGAGCTTGCCCACCTGTACCCGCACGACGTCCGACCCACCCGAGTCGTCGCCAGCCGCGGTGACGCCTAGCGACACCGAGTAGGCACCCCGCTTGTCGAAGCGCTGGGTGTGAGTAATCCCGCTGCTCGACGCGCCGAGGCCCTTGACCGTCCAGGAGTAGTCGAGCTGCTGAGCGTCGCCCTTCTGGATCTGGGCGGTGAAGGTGACCTCAGCGCCCGGCTTGACCGTCATCGTCTTCATCCCGGCGCGCTCGGCGATTGGCCTACTTGCCTGCAGCTCGACGGCGATCAGGTTGCCGGTGCGCAGCCCGATCGCCGTGCCGGCGAGCTCGATCACCTCGGCCGGGCTCCCGTCGCCACCCTCGGGCCTCAGGAACGAGTAGCCGCCCGAAGCGTCGCGATAGACGATCGGCCGGCCCTCGGGGAAGGCGCCGTCGCTCTCGACCTGCTGATCGCTCAGGCGTAGAGGAGCGCCACCGGGACGGGCGATCTCGATGAAGCTGAACGACGGGTCGGCGTCGGCCACGGCGATGAGTGCGGAAATCGAGGCTCCCGACAGCGTGAACGTCTTGCCGCCGACGGTGTAGGAGCGGTCGTGGACGTCGATCGCATCCTCGAGCTGCTGCTCGGTGAGCACTACCGGGCTCTGACCCTCTGGCGGGACGATCGTCACGCCCGCCGCGTGGGCAGCCGGCGCCGCGATGGCGGCGAGAACGAGCGCGGTGGCAGCCGCGAATGACCTCGACGCGGCCACGCCTACGGGATCGTCAGCGAGACGCCGACCGAGCCGAACGACTCACCGGGGCCGTAGAAGCCGCCGAAGATCGACTCGCCGGTGCCGGCCGGGATCGTGCCGAGCATGTCGGGGTACGCGCGCACCTTGCCGCCGGCGCTGATCTGAGGAGTCACGGGCGCGAGGTCGACGAGCACGGCGCGCTTGTCCTCGTACGGCGTGAGCTCGCTGCCCTCGAAGCGGAAGATCGCGCGTGAGTCGGGACCGGCGAGCTCGACCTCGGGATCGGCGGCGCTGAAGTCGATCTCATGGCCGGGGTACTGGAAGCGCACGCGGCCCTCGTAGTAGAGCGCAGCCTTGCCGCTCGCCGCGTCATACCAGCCGGACTTGAACGGGAAGGTGAAGCTGTAGACGAGCCTTGCGTCGCTCCCGGGACGCACCTCCTCCGGCCCGCTCACCGCCCCGTGCGACACGCTGGTGGCCTGCCCACCCCCCGCCATGTACTGGATGAACGACTCACGCGGGCGCCAGACGATCGCCGAGCAGACGACGTTGACAGCGCTCGCCGGGCGGGCGAGCTGCGGCGGCTCGTCGCCGACCGGAGCGGCCACGGGGGTGCCGTTGCCCGGCGCGCAAGCGGGAACCGGTGTCTTCGGCACGCCTCCCGCACCGCCTCCGGTCGGGCCGCCTCCAGCGAGGTCGCGCTCGGCGTTGACCCAGAGCTTGCCGAGCCGACCCCTGCCGATCCCGTCGAAGTCGAGCCGCTTGCGCAGAACGCGCGCCGCCTTGCGGGTCAAGCGCAGGGTTGCCGAAGTCGACCTGGCGGTGCCCAGCTTACGGTCGGTCTTCGTTCCGGGCCGCGTCCCCGCGAGGAGCGTTATGCGGCGCCAGCCGAGCAGTCCCGAGACCGCGGCCTTACCCGGCCTCAGCTCCAGCGAGAGTCCCGTCACGATGACCGAGCGCCGTCCGGCCGTTAGCTTCAGACCGCCGCTGAGGCGGACTATGGCGCGCTTCGCGGCGGGCAGCCTGAGCTTGCTGACGGGCAGAATCAGGTGCCTGCGATGGACCTGCGCCGGCTCGATCGGCACGAGCCGCAGTCCGGCCTCGCGCAACCCCGCGCCCTGGGTCCCGATCGGGACCTTCGCGGCCCCGGATGCCGCTGTCGAGGCGCCCGCACCGGGTGCCGCAACGGCGCCGGCGACGAGGGAGCTGAGAACGAGAGCAATCGAGAGGGAACGCATAATTAGGGAACCCTAACAACTAATTCGGGATGCCTAACCCCGACGTCTCGAGCCAGTCGACGTGGAGCGCCGTACGACCGCCGGCCGAGCCCTGGAGCGAAGCGTCGACACCCCACACCTCGGCGAGCCGCTCGGCCGTCAATGCCTCCGACGGTGGGGCCGCCGCAACCGACCGGCCACCGGACATGACGACGACGGTGTCGGCGACGGCCGCGGCTAGTGACAGGTCGTGCGCGACGAGCAGGACGGCGAGGCCGTCGGCGGCAAGACTGCGCAGCAGCTTCGCGACGCTGACCGTCGCGCCGAGGTCGAGGTGCGACGTCGGCTCGTCGGCCATCAGGACAGGCGCGTCCTGGGCGAGCGCGACAGCGATCTGGACGCGCTGCAGCTCGCCACCCGAGAGAGTCGTCAGCTTGCGGTCGGCGAACTCGCCCACGCCGACGCGCTCGATCGCGGCCGCGACCGCGTCACGGTCGTGGCGCGTCGGTCGTTGCAGCGGCCCGACGTGGACCGAGCGCCCGATGCCGACCGCGTCGGTGACGGTGACCCCATCGGGGACCGCCGATCGCTGCGGGACGAACGCGCGGATCCTCGCCAGCCGGCGGCCGCGCAGCTCGCCGAGCTCCTGGCCCATCCAGCGCACCTCGCCGCTCGTCCTGCGCTGGATCCCAGCGACGGTGCGCACGAGCGTCGACTTGCCGGCGCCGTTCGGGCCGACGACCGCGACGAGCCGGCCCGCCTCGAGCGTCAGGTCGGCGCCACGCAGGATCTCCTTGCTGCCGATCGCAACGCGCACGTCGCGTGCCTCGAGCGCGGGTGCCGTCACACGGCCCTCCGCAGCAGCAGCAGGAACAGCGGCACGCCGAGCGCCACCATGAACGGCCCGACCGGCAGCTCGATCGGCGCCTTGACGGTCCGTGCGAGCGTGTCGCCCGCCATCAACAAGGCGGCGCCGGAGATCGCGGAGACGGGAACGACGAAGGTGTGGCTCGACGTGCCGCCCGCCAAGCGGACGACGTGCGGAACGACGAGGCCGAGGAAGCCAAGCAGCCCGGCTATCGCGGCGGCGGCCGCAGCGAGAAAGGCGGCGCCGACGCCAGCGATCAACCTGATCAGACGCGGGCGGACGCCGAGCGACGCGGCTACGTCGTCGCCGAGCGCGAGGCGGTCCAGGGGACGCATGAGGCAGATCGCGGCCACGAAGCCCACCGCGAAGTAGGGCCAGACGATCTCCAGCTCACGCCAGCCGTCCGAGCTCAGCCCGCCCGCGATGAAGAAGATCGCCGACTGGACGCGATCGGGGTAGGCGGTGAGGACCGCCGTGGTGCCCGCACCGAACAGCGCGCCGACGGCGATGCCGGCGAGGATCAGCTTCCCCACCCCACCGGCGTCGGGGCCGACCCAGGCGATCGCGAACACGAGACCGGCGGCGAGCAGGCCGAACGCCAGCGCGCCGACCGGCAGCAGCGCGATCGAGCCGGGGAAGACGATCAGGATCAGCACCGCCCCGAAGCCGGCGCCGCCGGTGACGCCGATCACGTCGGGTGAGGCGAGCGGATTGCCGAGCGCCCCCTGCAGCAGCGCGCCGGCGACGCCGAGCGCGGCGCCGACCGCCGCCGCCTCGACCGTCCGCGGCAGGCGCAGCTCGAGGACGATCTGTCGCGTCGAGCCCTCGCCGAGCGAGCCGGTGAGCGCATCGATGACGTCGCTGAGCGGGAGGTCCACCGCGCCAAGCGCGAGCGAGACGGCGGCAGCGGCGAGCGCCGCCGCGGCCGCCGCCACGACTACGAGGGTGCGGCGGACGACCACGTCAGTTCTTCAGGAAGCGCGAGCGCACCGACCGGATGACCTTGCCGGTGTCGGTGCTCGCCTGCAGCAGCGAGTTGTCGTTCGAGATGTAGATGCGATCGTTCTGACCCGCCTTGGTGACCTTCCAGATCGGGTTGTCACGCATGTACTTGGTGATCCCGGGGATGTCGTCCTCGTCGGCGTGTGGGACGGCGATGATCACGTCCGGGTCCTCCTTGAGCACCTGCTCGTCGGAGATCCGCGCGAAGCCGCCGGGCTCGTCGAGGCCCGCGGTGAGCAAGTCGCCGCCGGCCTCGCTGACGAGGTCGCCGCCCCAGCTGTTCTCGAGAAAGGCGAACGGGGTCCGTCCGACGCCGAGCAGGACCAGCACCTTCGGCCGCGACTTGATCCCCTTGCGCGCGGCGGCGATGTCGGCCTTGACGCTCGCGGCGAGCTTGCGCGCCTGCTTGCGACGGCCGACGACCTTGCCGATCTTGCGGATCTCGGGGGCGACGCCGGCGATGCGGTCTGGATCGCTCATCACGACCTTGATGTCGAGCGAGCGCATCGTCGGTGCGCCCTTGCGCCAGGTCGGCGACGAGAGCACCAGACCGGGATTGAGCCGCGCGAGCTGCTCCATGTTCGGCCCGTTCGGATGCGAGAGCGGGAGGGTGCGGACGCCGTCGAGCTTCTTCGACAGGCGCTTCTGACCGCCGAGCGTCTGGCCGATGCCGACCGGCTTGACGCCGATGCCCACGAGCGTGTTGGCCGTGAACGGCGTCAGCGCGACGATCCGCTTCGGGGCCGCTTGGGCCAGCGGCGCCATGACGGCGACGGCCACGGCCACGGCCAGCACGACGATCCTTCGATTAGGGCACCCTAAGTTCATGGCAAGTTAGGGTAGCCTAAGAAAGCGGACCGTGCACCCGTCGTCGAAAACGGTCCTTCGGGCGTGCCCGCCGCTCTTCAGCTCCGGTCAGGCTGGTCCACGGCGCATGAGCGGGTCCGCTTAAGGCTGCTTCCTTCCGGACCTGACCTGGTTCGCGATCGCTCACCGCGTGGGACCCGACCATCAGCACCTCCGAACGGCGT